>ENA-OQIG01000315-OQIG01000315.1-human-gut-metagenome-genome-assembly--contig:-NODE-315-length-28895-cov-3.098964_pt1 | contig 28895 bp, 39 predicted proteins | sample MGYA00242576_ERZ504741 | MGnify/ENA primary metagenome ERZ504741 (study PRJEB26092, sample SAMD00036436) | human gut metagenome | host: Homo sapiens | study: EMG produced TPA metagenomics assembly of... | reverse complement strand
TAATAACAGTAAGCGTTAGGCATTATCCATGTTCAGGAAATCCCCAATTTCAAGACAACAATTGGATAATACATCAGGTGCCCCTATGCACTATTATATCTTGTTAGCATATATAGGCGTGGGGCTTTGTGTATTATATGTTGTTGAGTATGGGGATACTTCTGAACGGTAATACCAAAGTTCCCACGCTTAACTTTATATATAAACACAGCTCCAGGGAACAGAGTTGACTAGAAGATAAACATTATGAAAGCAACTTGTTCTAAAAGTAAGACGACTGTCTCGACCGGTTTCTGTTCTTCGTTTGTTACTGTCTTTAGTGAAATTCTTATTCTGTTTATTTCCATTCCTGTTTTTTCAAGACACACAATCACTATCTTACAAATTACATGCCAACATATTTTTCTGAGACCTTCCTCCATGATAGCCAATAATAGCGGTTCCTCTCACCATACAGAAAAAGACCTTTGGTTACAAGTTCTCGCTTTGGCAAAGGAAATACAGGACTGTAAGTCTTATCTGTATCCTAAGACCTTGGAATCTATATATGATAATATTGTAAGAATAGAAAAATTGTTGGATATTTTATTGATTATCACTCGTGGAAGTGACAAATAGACATTATTATTCCGCCTTATGCGACAATTTGTCCAATGCAGTAAAAATGTCGCATCATTAAACTATCGTTAAAAGTTTCATTTTTATAGATTACCTCTATGAAATGGAATTTTTATATACCAAGAAACGTACGCAATCAGTTATGTAACCTTAATGTTCAGAATAATGATAGATAAACGAATAGAAAGTACCATGAATGAATTGATCAACGCAGAAATATGGTCAACCAACTTATACCTGTCTTTACAGGTTTATTTTGAAAGTGAACAACTCCCGATACTGAGCTCCTGGCTAAATACCCAGGCTCAGGATAATATGAACAAAGTCTATCAAATGATGAGCTAGATATATCATAATGGAGGATGCGTTGCAATTAATGAGATAAAACGGGATGTGCAAAAATGGCAAGCTCCAGTAAGTGCCTTAAACGAATTGATTGAACATGAACGATATATGTCCCGCCTAGTCTCCATACTCCTCATACTATGCCGAAACGTGGATGCGTCCTCTAATTCTTTCATCAACAGGCTGTATTCAGACCGAATATATCTAAGTACGGCCCTTTTGGAATTATTACGTATTCTTGCCCAAGAAAATGTGCGGAGACTACCTTATTTCTAACAGTATGTCCCTCCATTTAACATCTCATAATATTAAAGATTATATAACCTTGTATGGTCTACTTTTTGCAACATAATAAACAATAATAAAATAGATCATGAATATTTTATTAATAGGATAACCCGGTTTTATCGACATTTTGGGACAAGTTTATGCTTGTTTCAAGATAAGAGAGAATATTAAATTATTATTAACTCTAAAAATTTAAATCATTATGAGTGAGAAATTACAAAATGCTTTGAATGAACAAATCACAGCAGAATTATGGTCTGCCAACTTGTATCTGTCTATGTCTTTCTATCTAAAAAAAGAAGGTTTTTCAGGTATGGCCAACTGGATGCGGAAACAATCTGCAAAAGAAGTGGGACATGCGTGCACCATTGCCGAGTATATGGTTAAACGTGAGGCGACACCGAAAGTAGACAAAGTGGATGTAGTTCCACAAGGATGGGGAAATTCTTTGGAAGTTTTTGAACATGCCTTGGAACATGAAAAGCATATCTCCAAGTTGATTGACGAATTGGTATACTTAGCTTCAGAAGAAAAGGATAATGCCACACAGGATTTTCTGTGGAAATTTGTCCGGGAACAAGTAGAGGAAGAAGCCGGTGTACAGAATATTGTAAACCTGTTAAAGAAAGCCGGAGATAGTGGTATCCTTTTCATAGATGCTAAATTGGATGGATGCAAATAATAAACCTGAATAGTTAAAAGATAAATGATATGAGCAAAACAGTAGATATATTAGGTGGGCAGGCTGAATACTACCTAAACCATACATGCAAGACAATAGATAAACAACTGATTCATATTCCGGGTCCGGATATAGTAGATAAGGTATGGATAAATTCGGACAGAAACATTCGGACATTGGAGAGTTTGCAAACTTTATATGGACATGGACGTTTAGCGAATACCGGCTATGTATCCATCCTACCTGTAGACCAGGGTATAGAGCATTCTGCTGGGGCATCTTTCGCTCCCAATCCACTTTATTTTGATCCGGAGAACATCGTAAAATTGGCTATTGAAGGAGGATGTAATGCCGTAGCATCTACATTCGGCGTATTAGGCGCCGTAGCACGGAAATACGCCCATAAAATTCCATTCATCGTCAAATTGAATCATAACGAACTGCTTACTTATCCGAATAGCTATGACCAAGTAATGTTCGGTACAATAAAAGAAGCATGGAATATGGGCGCCATAGCAGTTGGAGCCACTATTTATTTCGGTTCGGAGCAAAGTCGCCGCCAAATAGTGGAAGTATCGCAAGCTTTTGAATATGCTCATGAACTGGGAATGGCTACCATTTTATGGTGTTATTTGAGAAACAGCGGTTTTAAGAAAGACGGAACCGACTATCACGCTGCAGCCGACCTGACAGGCCAAGCCAACCATATCGGAGTAACGATCAAGGCTGACATCGTAAAACAAAAACTTCCGTCCAATAATGGTGGCTTCAAAGCCATCGGCTTCGGAAAAACAAATGAGCGCATGTATACAGAGCTGACAACTGACCACCCGATAGACCTTTGCCGTTATCAGGTAGCTAACGGCTATATGGACGCGTCGGACTAATCAACTCGGGTGGTGAATCTCATGGAGAATCCGACCTGCATGATGCTGTTGTTACAGCAGTAGTGAACAAACGTGCTGGCGGTATGGGGTTGATTAGTGGTCGGAAAGCCTTCCAAAAACCAATGAAAGATGGGGTCCAGCTATTGAGCACCATACAGGATGTATATTTGGATTCTTCAATAACCATTGCATAAAGACAGGTCGTCCATGAAAAGAATAGTATTATTACGTCATGGTGAGAGCCTATGGAACCAAGAAAACCGCTTCACCGGGTGGACAGATGTTGATTTAAGTGAAAAAGGCGTTGTAGAAGCTGCAAAGCAGGCGATACATTACGAGAAGCCGGATTTTCTTTTGAGATTGCCTACACTTCTTACTTAAAACGTGCTATAAAAACGCTGGACTACGTTCTGGACCGCCTGAATGAGAGCTGGATTCCCGTCGAAAAGACATGGAGGTTGAATGAGAAACATTACGGCATACTTCAGGGACTTAACAAAAGTGAGACGGCTGCCCAATATGGTGAAGAACAAGTACACACCTGGCGGAGAAGTTATGATATAGCTCCTGCAGCATTGGGAGAGGACGATTCGCGCAATCCGAGTAAAGACATACGTTATGCAGATGTCCCGGATATGGAACTTCCACGTACGGAATCCTTGAAAGATGCCATTGAGCGTGTAATGCCTTATTGGAAATGCATCATCTTTCCCACATTGACATGTAAGGATAACCTGCTGGTAGTTGCCCATGGCAACAGCCTGCGTGGAATCATCAAGCATCTCAAGGAAATATCCGATACAGACATTTCCAACCTAAACCTGCCTACAGCAGTTCCTTACGTTTTTGAATTCGACAACCGGCTGGCTCTTGTCAAAGACTATTTTCTCGGTGATCCGGAAGAGATACGTAAACGGACGGAAGCTGTAGCAAAACAAGGAATGACTAAACAATAAAAGTTCTGTCAAGCAGCCAGACATATTTTCTAAACTTTAATTATTAACTAAAAAAGGAGGTAAAAATGGTACCTACAAAAATGAACCAGAATTGGTTACCAAGTATTTTTAATGATTTCTTTAACAATGAGTGGATGATGAAGGCAAATGCAACAGCCCCCGCTATTAATGTAATTGAAAATGAAAAGGACTATAAAATCCAATTGGCAGCTCCGGGAATGACAAAAAATGACTTCACCGTTAATGTGGATGAAAACAACAATCTAGTAATCTGCATGGAAAAGAAGGAAGAGAAGAATGAGGAGAAAAAAGACAAAAAATACCTACGCCGTGAATTCTCTTATTCCAAATTCCAACAAAGTATCATACTGCCGGACAATGTTGAAAAAGATAAGATTACAGCCAAGGTAGAACATGGGATTCTGTCTATAGATATTCCCAAAACAGTGGACAAAGAAGTTCAGAAGATAACCAGAGCTATTGATATCAAATAAGATATCTTAGCTAAACTTTACCCAAGGCGTTCCTTATATTTAGGGGGATGCCTTGATATAAACCTTTGAACCTCAAATCACTATAATGAAAACATTCAATTTTGATGAAGCATTAATAGCTCTGCAAAGTGATCTGCTAGGTTTTGCATATAAATTGACAGCTGACAAACACGATGCTGAGGATTTATTGCAGGAAACAATGTTGAAAGCTCTGGATAATAAGGATAAATTTGATCCTGGAACAAATTTTAAAGGCTGGATGTATATCATTATGCGTAACGCTTTTATAAATAACTACCGGATAAAAAAAAGCCAGGGAGACTTATATATATTATCCGAACCCGACTATCATTTCCTGCTAAGAGATGACTCTTTTGCTTTCATAGACAATATCAAGATGCCAAGGAGATAAGGCAGCCCTTAAAACACTACCTAAAGAACATTACAACGCTTTTATGTTGTATATATCCGGATTCAAATATCGGGAAATAGCTCAAGAAACAGGAGTGTCGCTAGGTACAATAAAAAGCCGTATCTTTCATAGTAGGAAAAAATTAAAGCAGTTACTTTCTGATTTTGTCTAATAATTGTATAAAAATGAATTATGAATAACAAGTATATTGGAATCCTGACTTCCGGAGGGGATGCGTCAGGAATGAATGCAGCGATCCGCGCCGTAACCCGTACCGCCATCTTCAACGGCTTTAAAATAAAGGGAATTTATAGGGGATACGAAGGACTGATTGCCGGTGAAGTAAAGGAACTCACAACAGAAGACGTGAGCAGTATTATTCAAAGGGGAGGTACTATACTGAAAACAGCGCGTTCCGAAGCTTTTACCACTCCGGAAGGACGTAAGAAAGCCTATGAAGTTATACAAAAAGAAAATATCAGTGCACTGATTATTATCGGTGGAGACGGTTCTCTGACGGGAGCCCGTATCTTTGCCGAAGAGTATAACGTGACATGTATAGGACTACCCGGTACGATTGACAATGATTTATATGGTACTGATTTCACCATAGGATACGACACGGCATTAAATACAATTGTTGAATGTGTAGATAAAATAAGAGACACCGCAACCTCACACGACCGCATTTTCTTTGTCGAGGTGATGGGACGTGATGCGGCTTCCTGGCCCAGAACAGTGCGATTGCTTCAGGGGCTGAAGCTGCCATTATTCCGGAGGACAAAACGGATGTGGACCAGCTGGAGACATTTATCGGACGTGGATTCAGAAAAACAAAAAACAGCAGTATCGTCATTGTGACCGAAAGTCCCCAAAATAAAAATGGAGGTGCCATGTACTATGCCGACCGGGTAAAAAAGGAATATCCTGAATATGATGTAAGAGTTTCCATTCTGGGACATCTGCAACGCGGTGGGGCTCCAAGTGCCAACGACCGTATACTGCAAGCCGATTAGGAGAAGCAGCCATCCAGGCTCTGATGGAAGACCAACAGAATGTGATGATAGGCATACGGAACAATGAAATTGTCTATGTTCCTTTTGCACAAGCAATCAAAAATGACAAGCCTATTGACAAAAGCCTGATTCGGGTACTTAACGAGCTGTCCATATAAAGTTATTAATTCACCACTGCTTGGAAAGACACTCCGGGAGGCAGACATACCGGACTGTATCATCATCGGGAAACTACAAAGTTTTATCCGGTATGGATAATGCCTTATTATAAAATAAACAAGGAAATATAAACTATTTAATGTACAATGTTATGGAATATCCAAGTTATAATGTAAACACTCCTCAATGGAGGGAAATTACAGTCGGTTCACATCTTCATGGAATTGGGAAAACTTGACGGAAATAGCACGTAATCTATGGTGGACATGGAATGATGACGCCAAAAGTATGTATTGCGACCTAGATCCGGAGCTTTGGGAAGAAACGGAGCAAAATCCGATATTGTTCCTGGAGCGGATGAATTATGAGAAGCTGGTAACACTGGCACATGATGAGTTTTTTATCCGCAAGATGAATACCGTCTATACTGCTTTCAAGGAATACATTAATGTAGTTCCAGATCATAAACGTCCGTCAGTAGCCTATTTCAGTATGGAATACGGCTTAGACAAGGTCCTCAAAATATATTCCGGTGGTCTTGGAATACTTGCGGGCGATTACCTGAAAGAGGCATCAGACAGCAACGTTGACCTTTGTGCCGTAGGACTGTTGTACCGTTATGGCTACTTTGACCAGTCTCTTTCCATGGACGGGCAGCAGATTGCCAATTATGAAGCACAGAATTTCGGACAGCTCCCAATCGAAAAAGTGATGCAACCAGATGGAAAACAGCTGGTAATCCACATTCCCTACGCCGACAGCTTTATTGTACATGCCAATGTCTGGAGAGTCAATGTAGGAAGAATCCCCCTTTATCTACTGGACACGGACAATGAACTCAATAGCGAGTTTGACCGTCCAATTACCCACCATCTGTATGGCGGTGACTGGGAGAACCGGCTGAAACAGGAGATTTTACTCGGTATAGGCGGCATGATGACACTGAAAGCTTTGGGTATAGAAAAAGACGTATATCACTGCAATGAAGCCATGCCGCATTAATCAACATTCAGCGGTTATGTGATTATATAGCCGGTGGTCTGGATTTCGGCCAAGCGATGGAATTAGTACGCGCTTCTTCTCTTTATACCGTACATACACCTGTACCCGCCGGCCATGATTATTTTGACGAGGGACTTTTCAACAAATACATGAAAGGGTATCCCGACAAACTGGGCATAACCTGGAATAACCTGATGGATCTCGGACGCCATAATCCGGGAGACAAAGGAGAACGTTTCTGTATGTCTGTATTCGCCTGTAAAACCAGCCAGGAAGTAAACGGAGTCAGCCTGTTGCATAAAACTGTGTCACAGGAAATGTTCGCTCCTATCTGGGAAGGCTACTTCCCGGAAGAGAATCATGTGGGCTATGTGACTAATGGCGTACATTTCCCTACTTGGTGCGCCACCGAATGGGAAAAGCTTTTCAAAGACAATTTTGATGAGAGCTTTATTCATGACCAGTCCAATCAAAAAATCATGGGAAGCTGTCTACGACATTCCGGACGAAGAAATATGGAATACCCGCCTGAAACTAAAAACCAACTGATAGATTATATCAAAAGAAAATGCAGCAAAGACTGGCTTAGAAGCCAGATCGATCCGTCATTAACCATTTCCATTTTTGAGAAGTTTAACCCGAATGCCCTTCTGATTGGTTTCGGACGACGTTTTGCTACATATAAAAGGGCGCATCTTTTGTTTACCGATATCGACCGCCTGGCTAAAATAGTGAACAATCCGAAATATCCGGTACAATTCATCTTTACAGGGAAGGCTCATCCAGTGACGGTGCCGGCCAGGGACTAATCAGGCAGATTGTGGAAATATCCCGGCGTCCTGAATTCCTAGGTAAAATCATATTTCTTGAAAACTATGATATGGATCTGGCAAGACATCTTATCGCAGGGTGGATATCTGGCTGAACACTCCCACACGTCTGGCCGAAGCTCAGGCACATCAGGGGAAAAGGCACTGATGAACGGTGTACTTAATTTCTCAGTGTTGGATGGTTGGTGGTATGAAGGCTATTGTAAGGATGCAGGATGGGCGCTGACCGACAAAAGTATCTACCAGAATGAACAATATCAGAACCAGCTGGACGCCGAAGCAATTTACTATCTATTGGAGCATGACATTCTTCCTGCATATTATGAACATGGAGATAAGGAGTATTCGGAAAACTGGATTAAGTACATCAAGAATTCAATCGCACAAATAGCTCCCCGTTTTACCATGAAAAGGCAACTGGACGATTACTATGAGAAATTCTATATCAAACTGTCGGAGCATTTCCACATTCTCTCTGCTGACAATAATGCAAAAGCCAAAATGATATCTGACTGGAAAACCGCTGTCCGAAACAGGTGGGATTCCATTGAAATCAAATCCATAAAAGCCGGAAACGGGTTGGATGCGACAATCGAAGCCGGAAAGGAATATGAAGTAACAGTTGTTGTCGATGAGAAAGGTCTGGATGATGCAATTGGAATTGAATTGGTCATTATTCAGCATGAAAGTGGTCAAGATCATATCTATGAAGTCATACCTCTTCCACTAGTTTCCAAAGAGGGAATCTATATACCTTCAAGGGGACATCTCAAATTTTTAATGCCGGAAGTTTCAAACAGGCTTTCCGCATGTATCCCAAAAATAATCTATTACCACATAGACAAGATTTTTGTTACGTCCGATGGTTTTAAAAAAAAGGGAGGTGTGTCATAATGAATAATAAAACGCAAATTATCGCAGAAATAATTTCATAAATCGTTGATTAATATATAAATATAATTGAAATAATCTGCGATAATTTGCGTTAATCTGCGTTTTGACACACTCCGCTTTTATACATGACAAGTTTCAAAGGTTATTCAATAAAAGATAAAGAACAATGAAACCGAACATTATTCTTATGAATTTCACTCATGTCTATGAGCAGGAAAGATTTATAAACGACATCCATTTCCAGTGGATAGATTGTACCGACCTAAACGGAACCAACTGCTACTGTGATGCAGAAGCAGCCAAAGTCATTAGACAAAGAATGGCCCCCTACTTACCTGAAGGAATACATTTCATTGATTCCGGTAACTATCATTATATCAGTAAATTTTGGACGGATAAAATAAAGACCCCATTCTCACTAGTTGTCTTTGATCATCATCCAGATATGCAACCTTCCTTATTTGACAATCTAATGTCATGCGGATGTTGGGTGAAAAAAGTATTGGATACAAATCCTTATCTTCAAAAAGTATGTATCGTCGGTGCTGCTGAAAAGTTGATCAAAGCACTGCATCCCAATTATGGAGAAAAATTAAGTTTTATAGCGAAACAGAACTTTCTCACGAAGAAGGATGGAACAGATTCTCTCATGAACATCTGAATGAGCCTGTCTATATATCAGTGGACAAAGATGTATTGGACATAAAATCAGCAGTAACCAATTGGGATCAGGGTTCCCTATCACTGACCGAATTGGAGAAACTCCTCTCCATCATTCTAAAAAAAGAAGAAATTATCGGAGTAGATATCTGCGGTGAATGTTCCAGTTCTTTGGATGTTTTCCAAAAAACAGAGAACTTTCAATTAACAGTAAGGCCAATAAGGAACTATTAAATCTATTCCTGTCCAATCAAAACGAGATTCATCCCCTATAAGTAAATCATTAACATAGTCATGAATATTATGCTTAGCACAATAATTAGTGAATTGACCGTACATGATAATTCCACATCTCTTTACACTTTTCTAATTCTCCATCTCTTAATATTGCTATTTTCAATAGAAGGTTGTACTTTTGTCATCATTTTATCAGTCAATCTTTTATACAAATGGTCTTTATACACAATTTATTACTTATTCTGGGACGTGGAATAGGACAAGTGATGTTTCAGAATAATGCGTTATCCGGATTATTCATGCTAATTGGAATATTTCTAAACTCATGGCAAATGGGAATACTAGCAGTCTGCGGTAATATAATAAGTACACTGACAGCCCATTTTTCGGGATATAAGTATGATGATATTAAAAATGGATTATACGGATTTAATGGAACTTTAGTAGGTATAGCAGTTGGCGTATTTCTACAATTATCGGTAGGAAGTTTAATCATGTTGATTATCGCTTCGGCCTTTCCACATGGATTGCCTATTTTTTTAATCAGCAACGTTTAATTCCTGGCTTTACTGCTCCTTTCATTCTTGCTGTATGGGGAATGTTGGGAGTTTGCAGCTGGCTTATACCAGATTTACTATCAGTTCCTATACGGTTATTGATACCACACAGAATATTAATTATTTCCAAGCCTTCTGCTTAGGTATAGGGCAAGTCATGTTTCAGGGAAATACAATTCTATCCGGATTATGTTTCCTTATAGGCATTTTGATTAATTCTCGAAAGGCAAGTCTCTATACTATCTTGGGAGCACTTCTTCCTATTCCCCTAGCCATTTTACTTGAAGTGGATGCTACAGACTTAAATGCCGGATTAATGGGCTATAATGGGGTATTATGTGCAATAGCATTAGGAGGAACGAGCTGGAAAAGTGGCGTATGGGCAGGGTGCTCTGTCTTACTGTCCACCGTATTACAGATTCTAGGAATGAGTTTTGGTATCACTACCTTAACCGCTCCCTTTGTTATATCTGTATGGATCATACTAATGATACAAAAAGTAATAAGGACACAGAATAACTAAATTAGCCTTCAAATAAAATTTTGTGATATTTTTTTCAAAGAAAAAGATAAAAGATATCATCTTGTCACCCGAAATATTTGCTTTTGTATTATGAATACTACACCATAATGCAGTAAACTTAAAAATAGCATCCAAACTCCTTGAATTAAAAAGAGTTTGGATACCTCAACATTTACAGTAAAAAATATTATTTATAAAGTCTCAATCAGATCTTAGTTATGCTTACAACATAAAGGTGATAACTACCCATATAAACAACAGACAGAAGTGTATCACATAATTATGATAACATCATCTCATATCTTTTCACCCACAATCAGCAGCAATTTTTCATTTTCCCCTCTTAAAAACTTAATTTCTTCTTTCAACCAATCTATTTCCTTGTTTTTTGAGGAAATCAATTCAGCTATCATTGTATCAGGAATATAACTACTACTGATAAAATTCAATATCTTGGAGATATTTATTTCTTCTCTTTTTTTAAAGTTTCAAATTGTTCCTTTTGTTTATCCAACAGCTTTTCGAAAATCTCAATTACCTGTCAACAGGAAAACTATTAAAGGTCTGATTATTGCCTGTATTACTGACAGCACTTTTAACACCACAATTCTCGTAGAAGTTATTCGTATTATACAGGATTGTCTCTTCATTAAAACTCTTCAGCCCATCTACAGTAACGCCTAGTGCTGAAGCAATCTCACCTAACCGTTCATCGTCAAACTTCTCTGTTTGTTCTATTTTCGAAACAGCCTGTTTCGTTATACCTAACAAATCACCGAGTTCCGCTTGAGTCATTCCCCGAAGCCGACGCACCCGTTCAATTTTTCTTCCCAGATGAATTGTATTTGTGTACTTTTCCGTTTCCATATTCCAGTCTGTTGATTATTTTCCCTGCTTTATGCACTCTCTTAGAATCTCTATTTTCTCTTGTTCACTTTTCAACAAGCGTTCATACAGTTCAACCACCTTTTCAATAGGATTAATCTGTTGGTTATGAGCATAAACAGTAGCAATTGCTCCCGGAGAAATGGTAGCATCTTTATAATTATTAATATTACAAATGGCTTTTTCAACATCAAAATCCTTGATGACATCAGTAGATATTCCCAAGACTTCAGCTATTTTTGTCAACAGTCCGTCTTCTATTTCATCTTGTTTCTCTATTTTCGAGATCTCCTGCTGACTAACACCCAGATCAGAAGCCAACGCTTCCTGTTTCATACCCAGATACACACGGATTCTTTGCAGATTGCGACCGACATGCCTTTGATTCACCTTGTCTTTTACTTTAATATCCATATCATTGTTGCTTTAGTAAATACATTGAGACAAAGATAATGAAAATAAAATTCGCAACTACATATCGCCCTTTGAAAAAGACAGCTTTCTATCTGTTTCTCTTTTAAATATAACCTAATTAGATCTATTTTATCCCAGTCTTTATCATTTTATCTACTTCTAAAACTTTACTACCGTAAAGTTTACGACGGGTAAAGGTTTAATCAACAACAATATTACCTTATAAAATCAAATATACAACAGGTAGTAAGAAACAACTCTGTCCTGATAAAAGTCAACTTTATTTTTTTCAATCCCCAGTTCTATATGCATAATTTTGCCCTGTCAGTTTTTTTACTGACATGAATCGTGGCGCCACATTCAAAACAGTAACAGAATAATGTTCAATTGGCATTGACATTCTGAACAATCATCATTTAACCAATAAAATCTAATAGCCTATGGGGTAAGTAAAGTCATTACAATCGAAACATAGCTTTAAATCATCCTGAAATTTAGCTATCCAAAAACAAATTAGTAAACATACAATTAAACAAAAAGCATGAAATCATTTTCTGATAAAACAAACATAGGGGAGAATAATCCCCTAAAGACTGTTTATAGAATGTATTTTTACCTATTATTCCTATTAATAGGTTCATTATCGATACTTGGATCAACACGAGCTTATTGCCAACAGAGCAGAACGATCTCGGGTATAGTGAAAAACTCTCAAGGAGAGACGATTATCGGAGCGAATATCGTTGAAAAAGGTACCAGTAACGGGACGATTACGAATGTAGACGGACTGTTCACACTGCACGTAGCGCCCAATGCAGTATTAAAGGTATCTTATATGGGATACACGGAGCAAGAAGTCAATACACGCAACAAGAACAAGCTGGAAATCATACTGACGGAAGATGCCAGACTGATTGATGAAGTAGTGGTGGTAGGATATGGATCGGTCAAAAAACGGGATTTGACGGGTGCGGTAACCTCCGTCAAAAGTGCGGAAGTACTGGCCGCCCCTACCAATAATGTAATGGAAGCCCTTCAAGGAAGATACCCGGAATGGATATCACCAAAACTTCGGGACAGGTAGGAGGTGATGTCACTATTCTGTTACGTGGTTCACGATCTATTTATGGCAGCAACGAACCGTTGTTCATTATCGATGGAATCCCCGGCAGTTATAGCCAGGTCAACCCGTCAGACATCGAGAGTGTAGATGTGTTGAAAGATGCTTCTTCCACCGCCATTTATGGTTCTGCAGGAGCAAACGGCGTTGTAATCATCACCACCAAAAGAGGAAAAGAGGGAAAAGCGACCGTAAACTTCGATGCTTATTACGGATTCAGCGGTTCACCCAACTACAGACATGGGATGACGCGGGATGAATGGGTCACCTACCAGCAAGAAGCCTATAAATATAAAAATGGTGACTATCCTACCGATATGTCCGCCCTACTGGGGAAACAGGATTTTATAGATGCATACAACGACGGCAAATGGATAGACTGGATAGATGAAGTGTCGGGCAACACGGCTACCACACAGAAATACAGTCTTTCGGTCAGCAGTGGCACTGAAAAGACAAAATTATTTGCTTCGACTTCCTACAACCGGGAGGAAGGTTTACTTAATAACGAAAATCTGAACAGATATTCGTTACGCCTCAATCTGGATCAGCAGATATTTTCATGGGCAAAGGTGGGCTTTACCTCCAATTTAGTCTACCGGGACTTGAACTCCGGCGTAAAAAACACATTCACCAAATCTCTCTCCGCCATCCCGTTGGGTGATGCTTATACCGAAAAAGGAGATCAATCACGAATACATCACAGGACAATATTCCCCGATGAGTGATTTATAGAGAACCAGTATGTAGACAACACACGTTCTACCTACCTGAATATGAGCGGCTATGTCGAACTAACTCCCGTCAAAGACCTGACTTTTACCAGTCGTGCCAATGGTACGTTGAATCACTCACGCCGCGGGCAATACTGGGAGAGAAGTGCAATGCCAACCGTCCGTCTTATGCAGGTTCACCGCATGCTTCCATCACCAACAACAATGCCTGGAATTACACTTGGGAAAATATTCTCGCATACAACACAACCATCGCCAAAGACCATAATCTGGGAGGTTCACTGATTACTTCCTGGAATAAGAACCAGTCGGAAAGCAGTATGGCTGCCGCCAGCGGTCAAATGGTAGATCAATGGTCTTTCTGGCGACTGACATCGGGCACTTCCCAACATGTAGAATCCGACTTCGCACAGACGCAGAAAATGTCTTTTGCCTTCCGTCTGAACTATTCATACAAGGGTAAATACCTATTTAACTTCTCGACCCGTTGGACGGTGTTTCACAATTCTCCACCGGACATAAATGGGATGCTTTCCCCGCAGGCGCACTGGCGTGGAGAATATCGGACGAAGCATTTATGGGAAAGACACGTAGTTGGCTGGACAACCTGAAATTGAGAGTGAGCTACGGCATCACGGGTAACTCGGGAGGAACCACCGCATACAGCACCACAACACAAGCATACGTATATACCGCTTCGGGAATTTCCATTAATGGGAAGATTGTTCCTTTCACGCAATACTCCGGTACCTACGGTAGTTCCGATCTCGGCTGGGAGAAGTCATACAACTGGAATGTGGGGTTGGATTTCGGTATCCTGAACGGTCGCATTGACGGATCGGTAGAATGGTTCAAGACAACCACCAAAGGATTATTATTCAAACGTACATTGCCCATCACCAGCGGTCTGACCGGATGGGGATCGCCTCTGGCTATCTGGCAGAACATCGCCCAGACCAGTAACCAAGGTGTGGAAGCAACGATCACTTCGCACAACATACGGCATAAAGATTTCACATGGAACACCACTTTATCCGTCACCTGGAACAAGGAACAAATAGACGATCTGCCTGACGGTGATCTGATCGCCGAAAACCTGTTTGTTGGTGAACCGATTAAAGCTATTTACGGATATAAATATACCGGAATTTGGGGAACCGATACTCCACAGGAAACATTGGATGCCTACGGCGTAAAACCCGGATTCATCAAGATAGAAACCTTAGACCAGAAAGGCGATGGAGGTGTGCATAAATACAGTACGGAAGACCGGCAAATTCTAGGACATTCCAATCCGGACTGGATCATCGGATTCAGCAATTCCTTCACCTACAAGAATTTTGATTTATCCGTCTTTGCCATGGCACGTTACGGACAGACAATCAACAGTGACCTGCTCGGTTATTATACCGCCGAACAGAGCGTAACCAAGAATCAACTGGCAGGCGTAGACTACTGGACAGAGGATAATCAAGGAGCCTATTTCCCCCGTCCCGGAACGGGAGACGAACAAAAAACCGTATATCCTTCATTAAGAGTGCGCAACGGCTCCTTCATTAAGATTAAAAATATCACGCTGGGATATACACTACCCGTCAATATTTCCCGCAAAGTTTTAATGGAGAAATGCCGTATTTATGCCACAGCCTACAATCCGTTCATCTTTGTAAAAGATAAGCAGTTGAAAGATACTGATCCCGAGACTAACGGTTCGGATGCATTTCCTACCTACCGGCAATTTGTTTTTGGCGTTAATTTGACATTCTAACAAAAGATTATAATCATGAAAAGGATATATATAAAATTCATATTTTGCAGTGTGCTGTTCTCGGCCTTATCTCTACATTCCTGCACCTTGGAGGAATACAACCCGGGCGCATTTACCAAAGAGGCTTTGGCTACTTCCATCGATGGATATGAAACCCTGATTAACCAGTGTTATTTTGCTATGGAAAGGTTTTACTACGGTTCTGCGGACTGGATGTCACTGACTGAAGGCGACACCGATCTTTGGACGTATAAAGCCAACGAATCAACAAGTTACACACAGTGGTTCTGGTTTTTCGCAGGAACATCACCCAATACGACTTACACCAATAATTGGTGGAACGGGACGTACGACGTGTGGGAGCCTGTAACGAAGCTATCGCATTAGGAGACAAACCTCCCTACACCACGGAAGAGGAGCGGAATGCCAAGATTGCGGAAGCCCGTTTTCTTAGAGCTGTCTATTATTTCAATGCAGTGGAACAATTCGGAGCAGTGACGATGCTCACAGAACCGATAACAGCGGAAACACTGACTTACTCCCCCACCCGTACCGATCCGATGACTATCTATCAGGAAGTAATCCTGCCCGATTTAAGATTCGCATCCGAATGGTTGCCAACAGGTACGCATGCAACTACTACCACCCCGACGAAGAAAGCCGCTCTCGGTTTTCTGGCTAAAGCCTGCTTACAGACGTACGAATATGGAAGCACCGAATATTTGCAGGAAGCTCTGGATACAGCCAAAAAATTGATTACCGATTGCGAAACTGGCGGTGGGAAATACAATACGTATATGTACCCATCTTATAGCGAAGTATTCAAAGAGAGCAATAACTGGGAAAACAAAGAAGCTCTCTGGAAACATCGCTGGTATGCAGGAGCAGACGGTCACGGATCAAGCAACGGAAATTACAAGCTAAATCGCAACGATGAGTATTTCTTATGCAATATCAATAAGTTCGGTGCTCGTGAAGATAATCAGGAGACACGCCTTACTTGGGAAGGCTCAATTACCGGTATCTTTATGCCCACACAGCATTTGTTGAGTTTGTATGTACAGAAAGACGGAACATTGGACCCCAGATTTCATGAATCGTTCACTACAGAGTGGAACGCGAACAAGAATTACACGTGGATGAGAGTGCCGTACATATGTATGACAAAGAAGAAACCGTCATTGGCAAAGCTCTGAATAAAGGTGACTTAGCCATTAAGTTTATCATGCCCCAGGACATTGATTATGCTACAGAAAAGCAAAAAGAACATATTTCTGATTACTTGCTGATTGATTATCACCATGTATATAGTAATGACAATAATAACGTGAACATGAATTATGCTTATACAAACATCACAGGCAATTACAAGGATGACGGCACAAACGAGAACCAGTTCCGCTACTATTATCCGTCACTGAATAAGCATAACAGCAGTAATTATTATGTAGCCAATGCTTCCAAACAGAGAAACGGTAATCTGAATGCAACATTTATCATGCGTATGGCAGAAGTTTATTTGATTGCGGCAGAAGCTGATATTTACCTGAATGGTGGTGCAAATGCAGCCGGTTATATCAACAAGGTTCGTGAACGTGCCGGAGCAAATCCGCTTACAGGGAGTATTACGGTGCGTGATATCTTAGATGAAAGAGGCCGTGAACTTTGCGGAGAATATTGCCGCTTCTACGACTTGAAACGGACAGGAATGTTTAAGAACTCGGAGTATCTGGAGAATACTCATCCGGACTTAGCACAATTCTTTCACCCGAATTATGCATTACGTCCCATTTCAACTACATTTACTGCAACAATCACCAATGGCAGCGAGTATCAAAATCCGGGATATTAAGTAGGAATTTCAATATGTACAGGTATTATGGAATCAATCTTGGCACCTGTACATTATTATAAATTAAGGAATGCTCTGTCTCGTTTTGAGATGGGGAACATACTTTTCAAATATGAGAAAAACAAGGTATAGATTAATTATATCGAAAACTGTTTGCTAGTCAGAATAAAGTCTCTACCTTTACAGAGGATAACCATGCCACTTATTAACGGCTATTTTAAACCGCTTATGCCTGTTGAAAATGAAAACAGCTATCATATATTATTCAAAACATGGAACTACCGAGCGAGTAACACACCTTATCGGAGAAAAGTTGACTAATAAAGTTGACTACATCTCATTAAAGGAGTGTCCGAGACCTGATATCCGAACTTACGATCGAATAATTCTTGGAACAGCTATTTATGCGGGCTCTCCAAACCGAAAAGTTACTCAATTCTGTCAAAATAACCAACCGTTATTAGAGCAAAAAGTAATAGGGTTGTTCATCTGTTGTATGAACGAAGAACAAGAAGCGGAAGAAATGAACAAGGCTTTCCCGGAGTTCTTACAGAGATTATCGATTCCCAAAGCCATTTTAGGTGGTGAGTTTCAGTTTGACAAAATGAATTTCATCGAAAGGTTTTTAACGAAGAAAATAGCGAAAGTTAAACTCTTCTGTTTCGAAGCTGAGATATGATGCCATAAATGAGTTTACAAGTCAGATAAAAGATAATCATTTATGGTAACTTCTTGAGTTATCTATTGAGCAACTTTGTATTCAAATAATAAATAGAATGGCCGTATAAGAAAACTTCTTTCAAAAGAAGTTTTCTTATCTATTTAAGACAATACCTATAATCGCAATCTTTTACTTTTACGAATCCATTACTTAACAATGTTCTTATGGATAAAACATTAGCCTCATCAGGGTCAGCCAATATCTCTTTCCCTCCTATTTCGGCAATTTCCCCGATCAGCTTCTTTACAATAATCTTCCCGATGCCCTTACCCAAATATTCCTCTTCGCCTATGAGATAACCTATTTCAAAGACTGTCTCTTTCTCATCGACAGTTTTTCCGTAATGTTCCGGTATATATTCTTTTTCAAAATAACAATCCAAGTATAAACAAAAGCCAATGGCTTTATCATTATAATAAACAATGAAATGTTTCATATAATGATATTGGGTATTTCTATTATTTACCTCATCCAACCAAGCCATTTTATGTTCTTCTCCGTCAGGCAGAACCATTTATAAATATATTCTTTAGCCAACCATTTACTGAAAATGCCTACATCTTTATCACGCAAAGGCTTTATTGTGATCTTATCATTCTTAATATCCATACTTTTTTGTGGTGAAACGCCAGCCTCTTTTATAAACTCCATAAATCCAACTATCTGAAATACAAAGATATAATTTTCAATACAATAAAGAAGAACTAAAGGATATTTATAAAGCAACTCATGTCCACAGATATCACAACAAGAAAACGAATGAGCAAGTATAAAGAATCTAAAACAAACACAAATGTCGAAATCATACGTTGGGAATCGTACATGATTACTTATATTTGCGTTATCGAGCAACTTATTAAGAACCGGATGATATGTTAAAACGGATTAAATTTCAAATTCTGTAGAAGTGTACATCCCAATAAAATACTAAAAAGGCAAGAACATGAAACTTTGGAAATATAGTGGAACACTTTTAACAGCAACAGGAATCATTCATACCATTTATGCGCTATTTCTTGGAAAAGAAGCTTTTACGGAAATGCTTAACAATGGATTAATAGACTCTATTGGAGAAAATCATAACCTGGGCTTTGCTTTCTGGTTCCTAATCTGCGGAATAATACTTATTCTTTGGGGAGAGACACTTCAATACTATATCAGAAAAGAGCAAAAACCGGCACCTTTATTTTTAGGTTACTTCATTCTACTGTTCACCATAATCGGTTGCATAGTCGAACCAATATCCGGTTTCTGGCTTTTCTTACCGCAAGCACTTATTATTATTTATTCAAACATGAAAAAGCAGTGAGAAGCATCATCCATAGCGAACTCAAAACCGAGTGCAGTGCTTAAATGCAACTTATTAAAATCCCATAGCATCTTTCACTAAAACCATTTCTTTATGAGAGGTCAACTTCTCTAATAAAAGCAATGCAACCCCGTATGATGTTTGAGGACAATAAGAAGTTATGATATTATCATCCACACGATGGGAGAATTTACGATAGTTGCTCCAAATCCCTGAAGCACTTTCTGTTTATGAGCACCCCTAAGATGATAAGTTGTTGCTTTCCGACCGTTCAACACTCCACTTTTCCCAACAGGCAAAGCTCCCACGCAGACTGTTGCGATCCATTTCTTTTGCGAGTCAAACAGTCGTATCAATTCCAGAAGTTGTTCATTATATGCCTCCTCATAGAATCCGAATTCTTCAAATCCGCCGGGTATCGCAAGCGCGTCATATTCATCTGCAGACACTTCATCCATGACTTTATCCACCAAAACAGGAACATTGAAAGAACTAATCACTTTTTGATTCAAGCCACAGGTCACAACATCTATTTTACAATCAAAATCCGTCTTTGCCCATCCCATAACATCTATAAAAGCACTAACTCAATCGTTTCAAACCCTTTAGCAAGGAATACCAATAATTTCATAATCAAATTAGTTATATATTAATAATATAAGAAACAGCATTGCACTAAAAAGAATGTGAACTAAAATCACCTTCATTCTTTCCTATAATCCCCTCTTTACCTCACCTTTTGCAGCCTCCCAACCAATCATTGCAGTCTTGCGAATCTCTCCCCAATGGTAATTTCCCAACTCACCGGAAGCACGAATGACCCGATGACACGGAATAAGGAAAGCTACGGGATTCTCACCGACAGCCGTTCCAACAGCCCGGCAAGCTCTCGGATTATTGATTCCTACGGCTATATCTCCGTAAGTAGTCAAGCCACCGACAGGAATTTTCAGTAAGGTTTCCCATACCTTTAGTTGAAAGTCAGTACCTTTCAGATGCAATTTTATTTCTTTGAGTTTACTCCAGTCCTGCGTGAAGATAAATAAAGCATTTTGCTGCACTTCATCCACAATCGAGGTAAACTTTGCATTAGGAAACTTCTTCCGTAAAGAGTTAAAAGCCGCGTCATGTTCGTCTGCAAACTCCATACAACAAATACCTTTATCGGTAGACGCAATGAAGATTTCACCGAAAGGACTTTTGGCAAAACTGTAATTGATAGAAAGACTTTCACCTCCGTTTTTATATTCGCCCGGCGTCATCCCTTCTATATTTACAAACAAGTCATACAATCTGCCCGTACCGGAAAGCCCTGTTTCCTGTGCCGCATCGAATAAAGACGCATGAGTTTCATTCAAGATTCTCTTGGCATATTCAATACTAGTATATTGCAAGAACTTCTTAGGCTAACTCCCGCCCACTCCGTAAACATACGTTGGAAATGCGCCGTACTCAACGCCACCTCCCCGGCAATCTCATCCAATCCCGGTTGCCTTTTAAAATTCTCCCTTATATACCCGATTGCCTGTGCAATGCGTGCATAGTCAAGCGTTTTTTGCTCATTCATAACAGAGGTTTGCCATTTAATTCCAAATCCAGCAACCGCTTTTTAGCAGGAAGCCCGCCACCATATCCCACAAGAGAGTGGTTGCTGCCGATGACACGATGGCACGGAGCAAAAATAGAAATAGCGTTCGCCCCGTTAGCGGCAGCAACAGCACGGACAGCTTTCGGCAAATCGAGTTGTTTTGCCAGCTCACCGTATGACACAGTCGAACCGTATGGAATCTCCAACAACTTATACCATACACTCTTCTGAAACTCCGTACCAACAAAAAGCAAAGGCACCTCAAACACAGTCCGCTCGCCATTGAAATATTCATCCAACTGGCTCATCGCCTCCAGTATCACATCTGATGTACTTTTCTCATAACCAGCTTTCAGCACTTTCCGCAATCTCCTGTCTACGATATCCCTATGACTTTCAGCCGCCCAGTCACAAAGACAAAGCTTATCCTCAAACGAGCCAAGCATCAAATCACCACAAGGAGAATGATAACGCTGTATCTTAATTACATTCGTTTTATCTTCCATACTTCCAAAGATACGTTTATTATATTTACAGTTGAAATAACAGCTAATAATATTTTCGTTTTTACACTCGCACTCTCATTTCCAATGCCGCAAAATTACTACACGCATCACTGATAAACGACCCGAAAATTGCTGTTTTTACGTAGAAAAGACAATCCCCCTCCCACTCCTCCATACAATCAATCGTTCTCAATATACTTTATCACCCGGCAAGGACTGCGACCGCCACACAATTCTTTACCATCCGATTCAATATCCAATTATTTTTTATACATGATTTACTCTCACACCCTCACACTTTCCCTGCATCCCCCTATTCATCATCCTTTCAGTGATGAGGGTAAGAGTGAGTAGGTGAGGGTAACTTTTTACCCTCACCCTGTCTCGTCCTGATTGGGTTGACAAAGCCCCCTTTCACACCACCTTTATCAATTACTCCACTTTCATCAAATGATAAAGCGTCCCTTTACGAGACTTACGACAAGGAATATTCAGTTTTTGAAGTGCACGCCCAAACTGTCCTACCTTATTAATAGCCAGTTTATCCCGTGTTTTCGTCTGTAAATAACTCAAAATCTGCATGGCAGTCAGCCATTCGCCTTCCATTTCCTCTTCTACGGGATTAAGATAGCAGTGGAACAGCTGTTCCAGCGGACTCGCCTGTTCAAACTCACGGTTAGTCTGTTTTAATATGTTTTCATCCTCATCATTCAGCCAATAACGTTCACCTTTATAAATAGCCTCCATCGCTTGAGCATAAAGCTGCTTGTAATTAATCGTAACATTCGTATTAATAGGAGCCGTCACCTCAATGCAAATAAAACGGCGGCTACCGCTAGGATCGGTAAGCAAATCTTTCTGATTGCTGGTACCGATAAAAGAAGCATAACGCCTCATTTCCCGAATCGTATTACCGTATGGTTTGCGCAGATTCGCCACAGGCTTCTGCAACAAATGCTTCAAGAACCCCTGCTGACTGACATTAATCTGATCGAACTCATCAATATTTATCAGAAAAAAACGTCCCAAATAGCGTTCCGCCTCCTGTTTACTTTTAAAATCAATACTGTCCGTATAGCCGAAACGCAACTCCGGCGGCAGAATAATGCGACAGAATGTAGACTTACGATACCCCTGCGAACCAACCAGCAAAGGCGAAGTATTATTACCATGCTGCCGATCGACTCCCCTCCAATGCGCCACCATACTAAGAAACCAGCGGTAAAATAATTCCTGCCAATGCGGATTATCACAAGGCACCAGACCAGCCAATGCACGGATACGATCCTTCCCGTCCCAGCGACCTGTCTCATAAAGATATTCCTCCACAGGATTATACAAAGGAACACATTCCGAATTCAGAAAACGATCCACATCACGGTCCCACGCACTGATGCCTTCCTTCAAAGCATTGATCGCAATACTGTTGCGCACCCGTTTATCCACCGGCTTAAAGCAAAAGTGAACAGAATCGCGTTGCCGATATTCCAAATCGTCCTGCACCGTATTGTAACGGAATTCATACCGACGTTTCATAAACTCTTCCAACAGAAAAGCCGTCTCCTGCTCTTTATTGATACTGCTTTTCTTGCCGAATCCCTTACATTCCTGATAAAGATTATGCAGTATCGAACGGATCACCTGCTCTTCTTCCTCGCGATAATAATGAATCATCGTCTGTCGTATCGCTTCCTCTTCGGGAAGCCCCGTTTTGAAACAATGCTCGGCAAGGCGAACCAATAAAGGCTGCAAGTCGTCCCCACGTTTCCAATCCTCCATTTCCTGAAGTGCCCTGTTCAAGGCCGCTTCATAAATCTTCGTGAATGTTTGCGCCGACTCATATCCCGGCTGCAACCGTAATAACGGATTTTTCTCTCCCTGTTTCCGCTGGCGGAAAGTCTCTTCTCCCAGCATCGTAAGCGGTTGTTCCAGGCAGAACGGCACCGCATCCGGATTATAATAAGGAGATTCGTCCAGCGTCATACGGCATCTCTGTGCCAAAACAGGTTCTTTCAAATCAATATCGAAAGGCAACATCGGCTGATAACATTTCACAGCCAGCCAATAAGCATGAACATGAAATAATTCCGCCTCCGCTTCCTTGACCGGCAACCCTCCGTCATCCGGCAAAGCGAAACGCACCCATATTTTCACGCTACGCCCGCTGGAGCCACAAAAAGCGGCAAAAGTCTGTGGCAGAAGTGCCGCTTGCCGTTTCACAAACTCCGCTTCCGAGCCACCGGCCAACCGGCTCACTTCCAACTGTACCAAACCGTTGTACTGCTTCATTTTCCGTTCGCCCTCTTTGGTACGGGTATATTCCACAGCAGAATAAATGTATGGCAATTTATCAATATGTTCGTATCGGGCATACGTACCTTCCAGCAACGGTATAATCTCCCGCAAAGCCGTGATATGTCCCGCTTTAGTTTCCGTCTTCATTTTGTCGAATAGTGTGCCTGTCTCACAAATGCTAAGAGTTTCTTTTCCGCTCCCGTTGTCTTGTCTGATTAAAGTAACTTTCATCCTATTTTTGTCTATTTTTTCTACAATCACATCTACATATTTAATTCCTGTAAAGATACGCTTTTATCCTCCGGTAAACAAGCATTTTATCCGATAAATACCTGCATATTATTTGCATTTGCCTTATTATTTATGTATCTTTGCTTAGTAGTTGTCAAGGGCTCACCCGTGTGAACAAACAGGCTATCAATTGTAAATAAAAACGTCTACAGACGTAAACAGCCTTATTCACATGGGTGAGCCCTTGCAAATCATTAGAGTTTAACAAAAGAAACATTAAGCATTAATGTATTACTATCTAAGAGAATACATAACAAGAAGAGTTCATTTAAAACAAATATAGAGCTATGGCAATATTATTCGATTGGTATGAAGACCCGAAGCCTTCAAACAAACAGCAGGGAGAAAACGGAAACACCCTGCATCCGCGCATCAAATACAACGGTTCCACAGGGACCGACGTACTGCGCCGACGTATTCAAGAACGTTGTTCACTGACAGAAACAGACGTCACAGCCGTACTTGATGCGCTTTCACACATCATGGGACAGGAATTGGCGGAAGGACGCCAAGTTCATCTGGACGGCATCGGTTATTTCCATCCCTGCCTGACGACCACGGAACCTGTAACGGTAGACACAAAACGGAAAGTGACCAAAGTGAAGCTAAAGGCCATTCAGTTTCGTGCCGACCAGACATTGAAAAACGAATTCGGCGTTCTTAAAGTGAAAAACCTCAAAGGTGGACTGGATTTCACCCAACTGACGAACGAGGAAATTGACCTGCAACTGACTAAGTACTTCCGTACTCATCCATTTATGCGGAGACACGACTTCCAATATCTTTGCGGAATGGCAAGAAGTACAGCCATGCGACATATCCGACGTCTGCGCGACGAGGGTAAATTGAAAAATATGGGTGGAGCCATGCAGCCGATTTATGTGCCGGGAAGTGGATATTATGGTAATAATAAAGAAGTTAGTGTAAAAACGGAATAAGATTGGTCAACTCAAATCAGGACGAGACAGAGTGAGAGTAAAAAGTTACCCTCACCTACTCTCACCTTTACCCACACACCTGTAACCCCGATGAATAAATGGATTGAGCATAAAGGGTGAGGGTGTGAGGGTAAAACGTCACCAACATTTATTTGAGAACATTCTTAATGCGAGCAACTATTATATAAGAGCACCTCCATACCGTTCCGTATTTTACCGAGGAATCTTAACCATTTCAACCGGCTGCTCCTGTATCTTATCCAACGGTTGTGATTGATATTTTACCTTTGAGAAATCAATAGCTTTTAAGTCAATGCAACGTATCGAATTGTTATAAGCCGTTTTATAATAAACCTTCCGGTTCGTGAGGTCGATAGCCGAGGTCCATTGCGTAGCACTGGGAATATCCGGAATATCACCCTGTGAATGTTCTATACCGATAGGAATATCAAAATTATTAAGCAAGTGGAAACATTGCTGCACGGTATCAAAGCCTGTAGCACGTTGCGGAGCTGTTCCCCGATAGAAGGCAGCACGTACAAACCGCGAAGGAGGCGTGGCATCACCCGGAATACCGAGAAAACCAGAGTTGCCACCAGTCGGTTGCAGTGTAATACCACTCAATTTTTGCATGGAAGCGTCACCCGGATGAAGATTGGCGTAGTTGTTCAAATTAGTGAGTTGCCATTCAAAACCGGGGGCATTCGTCAATACGCCTACTTCATTCTCATAAAAATGCGGCACACCACCTACAATTTCCAACACAACCTGACGCCCCGACGGTTCACCGATACGCCAATGTACTACCGCTGTCTTTTCCAGTCCTACAACACGTACAGAAGAAAGGCTGCCTTCACCTCGTCAATAGTGGAAAACTGCGACAACAACCACTCCGTCACTTGAAGGTCTGCCAGTGTCCGCTGGTTCTGTGCAGCATCATACGTCTCATATCCCCCATAATGAGGAAAGAAAAATAGTCCGGCCGAAAGTCCGGCCTCATTGATTCCTTCGGCAATAAATTCTTTTTGTACAACAGCCAGACCAACCACTCCATATTTTGCCGTAAACGTTAGTCCATTGACACCTGTAGGAGTGAATGACGTGAGCTGTTGGCCACGTGGAATAATCACATACTCGCTTTGCAATACACCGCGCGCCCATTCAATCGTACGGGCCTGCACATAACTACCGTCACGGGATGTCAGCGAGATTCCCGTACAAGCTACAGCCTGAAAAGTGCTGCCACATACGGCAGCAATCCCTAGCAATAAGTTCTTTGTCATCTTCATCATTATTTATATATTTATTCGCTAAAAACTCAATACTGTATAAAGACAACAAAATATGGGTTATTTTAGTTGCAGACACCTCTCTCAAGAAAACTATTGTTTTTTGTTCGTCCCGTACTTTGCGGAACAATATACGTAGTTTGCTTCAATATGCAATCTCTTTTTTTTGGTTAAGCACCGGGAACATACGGATGAGTGAACCAGAAGCACGACCCTTCCCCCTCACGGATTCGACTCCAATCTTTCCGCCCATCCTATTGACCAGGCTTTGACAGATGGATAATCCCAATCCGGCACCTTGTACAAATGAGTCCAATTTTACAAAACGATTAAAAATTTCATGTTTTTGTTCGTCGGGAATCCCTTTGCCCGTATCCGTTACACAAAAACGCACCTGACTCTCATCTTCCAATGAATAGGAAAGTGTGATTGAGCCTTTAGTCGTAAACTTCAAGGCATTAGTCAGAAAATTAGAGAGTACTTGCACGATTCGGTTTTTATCAGCATCAATCACAATCTGCGGTGAATTTTCATCAAACCGCAGTTCGACCGCAGTGTCACGTTTTTTATGTGAGAAGGTAGCAATCACTTCCCGGCAAAGTTGTGGTACATCCACCCGTCCCATAACAAGATCTATCATACCGGCTTCGATTTTGGAGATGTCCAGAATGTCGGAAATAAGGTTGAGCAACAGCTCATTGTTCTCCTGCACTAAAGACATATATACATGACGCAGCTCCGCCTCATCGGTTTCGGCAAGCAGACTGGAAAAACCGACGATGGCATTCAAAGGAGTACGTATTTCATGGCTCATATTGGCAAGGAATGCTGATTTGAGCCTGTCCGATTCTTCCGCTTTTTCTTTAGCTTGAATCAGCTCTAGTTCCACCTGTTTGCGGGTGGTGATATCGGTAGCCAGTTCCATGATTGCCCAACGTCCGTCGAGCCATTTTATTGCCATGCTCTGGATGGTATACCAACGTTTGGTGACCGGATTGTAGTCTTCCCAAAAATGAACGCCTGTAAACTTACGGTTGGCATCGAGCAACTTCGGCTTCGGGCAGTGTTTACACCCATTTTCCAGACCTGCATTCAACATTCTCCAACATTCCGCATTTTCCGGAACTTCTCCTGCTTCTTCCCTGAAAGGCTTATTGGCAAAAATCACTTTCAACGTATCGTAATCACTCACAAAAATATTGGCATTGATATTGTCCAATACCTTTTGCATGGTTCGCTGCGACTGTTGCAGCGATGTTTCAACTTGCCAGCGTTTAGTAGCAGTAGATACAATTTGCGATATCTGGCTCATCAGTTCCACATCTTTTTCATCCCATTGTTTGTTCCAGCAAAAGTTGAACGAAAGAAAGCCGAAATGTACTCCCAATTGTGACAGGGGAAAAACAGCAATGGCTTTTACGCCTTGCACTTCGAGCATTTGAGTAATAAAGGGATCAAGCGAATAAATATCGGACGTACAAATGATATGGTTTTCTTCCAGCATGTCGAACCAGGGTTTTCCCGCTTCAATGGTCATACTCCGCAAGTAATCGATAGCGGGTTCTATACCGTCGTTGCACCATTCGTTGGTGCAGCCATACGTAACTCCGTCGAGGTGGTTTTCCCATGTCGCCAAACGGTCGACACCAGTATAACGGCCAATTTCGGCCAGTGCCATATTCATAGCAGTAGGTATATCCGGTTCCAATTACAAAATTTGCAGTACCTTGATAAATAATGCCTGCCGTCGGTTGGTTGCTTCGAGATTCTCCTGAATAGCGATCAAGTCTTTAGATTTCTCTTCAACCATCTGTTCGAGCTGGTACGGTACTGTTCCAGTTCCATACCGCCCCCTTGAGGTTCAGAATCAGTGGATTTCATGTTTAATAGATAACAGTAAATAGAATTTTAGTTTAGTTTCGAATCCGGACGAGATGCGTCCCACATTCTGCAAATATATACATTTATTTTAGAAACCAAACTTTTTCCCATCAAAACGACTTCTTATAAATGCCTAATAATCGCAGAATTACGAAAGCATATATTACATAATCGACCTCGTCAATTCCAAACTTCCTCAATATTATACCGGATGGAATCTTTTCAACAATATATGACTTACACTGAAAAAGTCTTATCACACTTTTCTATCTATTAAAACTAAATCCTATTCGTCTGGTTATATCAGTTTCAACCCTACGATTGAAATAATCAGAGTCGTCATAAAAAAACAAAACGACCCAAAGTTGCCGGTTCATGAAAGAACAGGATACCGATCAATACAGTCCCCACCGCTCCTATCCCCGTCCAAACAGGATATGCAGTGCCGATAGGCAATGTTTGCGCAGCCTTTGCCAGTAGGAACATGCTTAAGGTTACAGAGATTACAAATCCCGCTCCCCACAAATAAAAATCGGTGCCTGTCGCTCCTTTAATCTTGCCTAGACAAAAGGTAAAACCAACCTCAAACAGTCCGGCAATAATCAATATAATCCAATTCATATCATTCTATTTTAATATTAGACTGACAAAATTAACAAGAATGCCCGGAGCTTTCACTTTACATTTTGATAAGAAACGACGGTGTAAAGAGTATCATCAAATCTCTTTTCCATAATTATTTAA
>ENA-OQIG01000314-OQIG01000314.1-human-gut-metagenome-genome-assembly--contig:-NODE-314-length-28899-cov-4.421451_pt1 | contig 28899 bp, 34 predicted proteins | sample MGYA00242576_ERZ504741 | MGnify/ENA primary metagenome ERZ504741 (study PRJEB26092, sample SAMD00036436) | human gut metagenome | host: Homo sapiens | study: EMG produced TPA metagenomics assembly of... | reverse complement strand
TGTAACCATCGACGTGCTAGACGTAGCTGTACATCGATCGAATGCTCAGACGTACGTAGCTGTACATCGATGATGCTCAGAGTACGTAGCTGTACATCGATCGATGCTCAGACGTACGTAGCTGTACATCGATCGATGCTCAGACGTACGTAGCTGTACATCGATCGATTACTAAATAGTAAAACACATGTGAATTAATATTATTATACTAAAGCAGAATACAAAAATCAACAAATTAAGTACTGGTGGGATGAATTCTTCAATGGAGAAATCGCAGTATCATGCCACTACCCATATCCATACTTATAGTAGGTTGATACAAGGTGCGGAGTAATGACGAAATACCGGAGGAAATCTTGAGACTTTGTTTATATTATGGTAAGATAACATTGTACATTATTAACTTTCAAAAACAGGTCGTTTGGATCAGGAAGTGGCTGGAGCGTGGCTCTGGCATTAATGGCAGGAATAGAATAATTTAAAATGAGTGGGCATTGCCCTGAGGTCGATATGATCAGGGCATTGTCTATGGAGAGACTTTCCCTGTTTATATAAAACATTACAGAGAAAGTGAGGAAGATGAATGGATTTTGAGAAGAAACATCAGGAAGATCTGCAAAGACTTAGAGGTTTCCGCTTATTGGACGATGACTTCATGACTAAAGTATTTGAAGATATCTCGTGTGCGGAACTGTTACTGCGGATAATCCTGAACGATGAAGGTATCCGTGTTCTGGAAGCACACAGCCAGCGTGGTATTAAGAATTTGCAGGGACGATCCGTAAAGCTGGACATTCTTGCAGTCGATAGTCACAATCGCGTATTTAATGTAGAGGTTCAACGGAGTGACAGAGGTGCCGGCGCTAAGAGAGCCCGATACAACAGTGCACTGATCGATGCGAATGTCACCGAACCAGGTGATCAGTATGAGGATCTGAATGAGACTTTCGTGATCTTTATTACAGAAAATGATGTCATGAAGGCGGGACTCCCGATCTATCATATAGACCGGGTAGTAAGGGAAACTGGAAAATTATTTGAGGATGAGGAACATATTATATATGTAAATTCCCAAATTAAGGATGAAACAAAACTTGGACGATTGATGCATGATTTTAGTTGTACAGATGCAAAGGATATGTACAACAAGGTTCTTGCAGATCGTGTCCGGTATTTTAAAGAAGATGAGAGAGGAGTGGAGATTATGTGTCGTGAGATGGAAATAATGAGAAATCAGGCACATGAGGAAGGCATTGAAAAAGGCAGAATTATGCAGTTAATTAAGCAAGTCTGTGTAAAAATGCAGAAATTTTCTTCCGCAGAGGAAGTTGCAAATGATCTTGTTGAGCAAGACGTTCCTTTGATTCAAAAAATTATGAATGTAGCTCCTGACTTTGCTCCGGATTATAACGTTAATGATATTTATAATGCATTAAAGTTGTAGAGCTGCCAAAACGCTCCTTATGCAGAAACAATACATTAAAAGATATTTCTCTAAGGGCTTCCGAGAGGGGGCTCTTATTTTGTTCCTTACCAAATAAATGCACATCCACATTTTCCACAAAATCAGTGGAACCAAAATTCCGTCAGACTTATTGCAACGGGGTGTTGCGGTGATTTTGGTGAATTAATATTAAGTATAACGTTTTACTTTTGCGACTTCCTTTTTTCGCACCAGTTAGTTATAATTAAATTGCAACATATGCCCCCTTAAAAAAGGGAGTACTTTGTTTTTGACAATATACCAATCACAAAGATATAAAGCATTCGACAATTGCGAAGCGATCTATGGTATATTTAGCAAAAATGGTTGACATAAAGAATGAGGATATGGCCAGGAATAATATAGAAATATACTTGATTAACAAGATAAATGTTTGCTATTAAAATGGATAATTGAGTGAGAATCATATGTAGTTTACAGACAATTTTGTAAAATGAGATACGGAGGTGTATGTCAGATGATGGAAAATGAGGCATTACAGGTAATTCAGAAAATGAATGTTAAAATAAATGGAACAGAGGACGAAGTAAAGAAATTTCACGAAGCCATGGAAGTTGCAAAGAGAGCACTCAAAAAGGGAATAGAGGTTCATCCACTTGGAGCCTTGCATGATGTAAAAAAGGTACGCTGTATACATGCTCCAATTGTGGTACCCGTTTGGGCTGGGGGCCAAATGCAGCGAGATTGGCGAATTATTGTCATGGATGCGGCCAAAAAATCGACTGGAAGGGGACACCTAGAGAATAAACAATACAGCATTATAAAATATTATGCCTAAAGGGAGAGATAAAATGATATTAGACAGAGAACAGAGAGCGTCCGATCTTGCGACAAAAGCAGACAGAGATATAAGCCCAAAGCTTACAGATGAGCAGTATCATGCTCTGCTGCATTATACCTTTAAAGCCGGTTTTAAGCATCCGGTGCAGCTTCTGGAAGCGTTTGTTGGTGATTTAAGTGGATGGCACAGAAATGGATCAGATGAGGAGGAACTTGCAGGCGAATGGTTTTCGCGGGCCTATAGCGGAATGGGCGGTAGTGATTCATTCCTTTACTACCTCTACGACCACGAGACAGATATAAATGAGCTTGAGCATATTGCGGTTACGTTTGATCACGATCCGGAAGAGGTGTATGACGAAGATCCAGAAGAAGACTACAGAGAAACTTATGGGGACATTTATCCTTATGACTGGTATGAAGATTACCTGATGGATGTTCATGATGAGATCGATGCTGACCCGCGGGAAACCTGCGTGAACTGATACGTTACCTTCTGGAAAACCAGGTAGACGGATGCATTGATTGGGGACATATAGATTTTCAATAGCTACGACCGATTCTGGCAGGAAGAGAGGGCAGGGCTGCATGAAATTTCAGATGCCAGTGCAACATATTCCACGAGTCAGGATCATCAAAAGCCCCCGCTTCAATTATTCAGAAATTGAAGCGGGGGTTAATAAGTTATCAGGATATGCAGCGAGTGTGTTGCCAGTTTCGATATTGCAATCTTAGAATTGCTTTGTTATAATAATTTCATTAGATTATTTTTTTCAAAGATACCGCTTCTGGCGGTGAGTGAGCCATAGGGGTCTTTGGAGGGAATAGTCTATTTTTTATATTCAAATCCCGGTTAGCGATAACTGGGATTTTTTTATTTTAAGACTATTCCAAAAGGAGGAAATGATGATGGAGCAAATCATCAAACAGAACATGTTTTCGCGAACATTATTTAATGAAAGTAAGCTAGGAGCTTACTACACGGATCCGGTGCATGCCGCAAAAATTGGAAGACTGTTCCGATTGCAGGGAGAATGCTGCGTTTTAGAGCCATCGTTTGGTAATGCAGAAGCATTGAAGGCGTTTTTAAGTCAGTGCGAGAGGGCAGATGAAGCCGGTTCTGTTCATACATTTGGCGTGGAACTGAACCGGGAAACCTTTGAGCAGTATAAGCAGGAAATCGAATTTCCAGTGTGCGCTGACTTTATTGGCGGGATCCGGGCATCGAACCGGGCATTTACATTATGTTTTGCCAATCCGCCATATGGCGTAGGCGGAGATGATGGATCAACCAGATTAGAAAAACTCTTTGTTGAAAGGATCTACCAGTTAATGAAAACAAAGGGGTATCTTGTCCTGGTTGTTTCCCTTACCACAATGAATCTCGATGAATTTGCAAAGTGCCTGCTGGCAAGGTTTAAACCTGTGGCTTTCTATCGCTTTGACGATAAGGAGTTTGAGAAATACAAACAGGTAGCATTTATTGGCCAGAAGCGTGTATCAATTGGGCTTTACCGGAAAGAGTATGAGGAGTGGATGATCGCAAATCCTGGGGCACCGCTTGTGGATATACCGTATATTCCAAAAGACCCTGCCACACGCATGGAAGTTCCAGTGTCGCTGGAGAGTGAGATTGAACTGTTCACCACGAAGGAATTCGATGAGGCAATTTTACTTCATAATACGAGTGCCTTGGTGCCAGTGCTTAAAAAAGCTCTGCAGACCAATGCATACCAGTCGGTCGGACTCGGAAAGCCGATAGTCCCACTGAAAAAGGATCTGCTGTATTTATCAGCAATTGCTGGAGGCGGACAGGGTCTGGCTGGAAATGAAGACCGCGGTGATTTACACCTACAGAGAGGGCAGGCAAAGCCAGTTCAGATTGAAACTCCGGAGTTTAACGATGAAGGAGAGGTTCATTCTGTTTTAGTTACTACTCGCAACCAGATCACGCTGCATGTGATCGATAATTTCGGTACGATCCGTGAATTAGCGTAGGGGAGGGCAGTGTGATGAAAAATGGAATGATCAGAATCGGCATGTTTGAGGCATATCTGGAGCGAATGCTGATCCGGGGACTCAAGGTGGCCTACATCAGTTATTTTACCCGGACGCTGCAGGAAGCAAAGGCAATAGCAAGTACGATGTGTACCACAGAGCAGAACACAATCTGGCTGAACAATAACGGGCCGGAGAAGCGATATAACGTGGTTGGTACCTATAAAGCTTACTATGTGCCGATCATGCGCGGAAAAGAGCGGTTTTATCATGGAGTAATCTTAAATGCAGCGATTGGAAACGAATTGTTCGTTTCCAAAGAGGAAACTGCAGGAGAAGAACTTTATGAAATTCTGATGAAAAAATATCCGCTGCCACTGCTTAAGTGGTGGGGAAAACCAATCCTTTCATATGCCTTAAAAGAGGGCCTGATCAATGCTTATTCCAATCGTCTTTATACAGAATGCATTGAAACGGAATATTCGCTTCAGGGAACGGATGATATGAGAGAAATGCAGATATATGATCTGGCAGCCTTTGATTATGAGGCTTTAAAGTCAGCTATTCAGGTCCTGTTTCAGGAGAAACAGATTTGGATTTCAAAGAAAGAGCAGCGTTCGATCAACTTTAGCAGCATGGATGAGTATTTCCGACAGTACGGATCAACGCTCGTGGAAAATCTTGAAAACCTCCTGAGCCCGGAAAGCGAACTGAAAGGTGAGGTGGATGCATTTACACTAAACTCTATCCGGCTTTACCCTCAGCAGGCGGCCATGGTGAATGGTGTTACCACACACCTCTTAAATGGTTCAACCTTTTCTATCATCTGTGAGGGCATGGGCACAGGAAAGACAGCGCAGGCTGCTGCAATCTGTGAAAGCTATTTTGTGCAGAAGGAGATGCGTCGCAGCCACAAAGCGCTCAAAGATATTTATATGGATGAGTCTTTGGTGAAGTATAGGAACCTCGTTATGTGTCCTGGTCATCTCCTTGAAAAATGGAAAGGGGAGATTGAACGCCAGATCCCATATGCAAAGGCAACGATCATAACCGATTTTTCCCAGTTGCTGGAGCTTAGAAAGCGCGGAAGTCTGAGGGTTGGAAAAGAATTTTATATCCTCTCGAAAGATTTTGCAAAGCTTTCCTACAGTTTGAAGCCGGTACCGAAAAAGGAAATTGCTAAGATGGCGTATATGAAAAAATGCAGGAATCCAGACTGCGGAGTAGAAAATATGCCCGTCCGAAAATGTGTTTCCTGCGGCGGTAAAGACTTTGAAAAAGGGACAACTAAGATCGAGACAATCTATGGAATGAAATGCCCGTATTGTGGAGAGGTGCTTGCTGCCTATACAGCGTCAGGCGGTATCTGCGGGCTTACTGCTAACGACTTTGCGTATAAAACAGGGAGGAATTCCAACTGCATCTGGTGTGGGGAATCTTTATGGATGCCGCATGTAAAAAACATCGGTGCAAAGAAAATCAGCCCCTGGTACCGGGCAACATACTTCAGAAACAAAGCCCAAAAAGGAAAGACTACGGTCTGGTACATAAAGAATATGCAAGAAGTATTACGCAGAGAATGAGACGGAACCGATATCTGTTTCAGAAAGAGATGGGGTAAGAAAATACTCGCCTGCTTCGTATATTAAAAAATACATGAAAGGGTATTTTGACATCGCTATTTTTGATGAGTGCCATGTGTGTAAGGACGGAGACAGTGCCCAGGGAAATGCAATGCACTGCCTGATCAAGGCAACGAAGAAACAGCTTGCACTGACTGGAACCATCGCCGGCGGAAAAGCAGAGGATCTTTATTACCTGATTTACCGGCTGGCACCGTGGAAAATGACATCGAAGGGGTACCGCTGGACAGATGTTGCGAATTTTTCCAAGCAATACGGAAAAGTGGAGCAGCGCTATGAATATGCGGGATCATCTTCGGAGGAGGATCTTGCGGAGAAAGTATCTGCCCGCGGCCGGAGTTTATCGTCGCCAAAGACAAAGCCGGGAATCAGCCCTACGATCTTTACAGACTTTTTGCTGGATTGTGCCGTTTTTCTGGACCTTTCGGACATGTCATCCTATTTGCCGGATCTAAAGGAGATGGTTGTGACCGTTCCGATGGCAAGAGAGGTGGCCCGGATCATTCCATTCTGGTGTCAAGACTGACTGCGTATGCAAAAAGAAGAGAAAGCGGTGGATTTGCGTTACTCAGCCAGGCATTACAATATGGGCTTTTTTATCCGGACATGCCGTATGGCAACGAAGAGATCCGTAATCCGGTTGATGGAGACATTCTGATCAGAGCCGCTCAGCACCATGAATACCGTTCGGGAGAAAAACTGCTGCCGAAAGAAGAAAAGCTCATTGAACTGATAAAATCAGAGCTTTCGGAAGGCAGAAAATCCGTAGTATTCGCTGAATGCTCCGGAAAAAATGAATGGAATGTCACACACCGGCTCCGGGATATTTTGGAAGCCGCGGGGATCTTTGCCGTTGTTGTGGAAGCGGAGAGCCCGGGAGCATTAAAGAGGGAAACCTGGATCCGTGAGCGGGCAAAGGACGGCGTGGAAGTATTTATCACCAATCCAAAACTCATCGAGACAGGAGTTGATCTGTGCTGGACGGAAGGCGAGAAGAAGTACAACTATCCGACCCTGATCTTTTATCAGCTGGGATACAGTCTTTTTACTGTCTGGCAGGCTTCCAGGCGTCACTACCGGATGAACCAGACCATGGAATGCAGAACGTACTATATGGCTTACGAAGGAACCGCGCAGGCGAAAGTGATTGAACTGATCGCGGAGAAGCAGGTTGCAACGGCAGCCATTCAGGGAAAGTTCTCCGTGGAAGGAATTTCTGCCATGGCAGAGGGTGTCGATGCGAGGGTTGCACTGGCATCAAGCCTGGCGGATCAGGATGTAAAGTCTGGAAGTGCCCTGCAAAAGATGTTTGATGTGCTCCACAGCTCTGACAAACAGGCTGAGTCGTATGTGACGATGCAGGTATACGAGGAGTTGCTTGGAAAAGAAGAGGTAGAACGACGTAAAAAAGCAAAGGAAGATGAGCTGTTTGAAAATCTGTTCGGCCAGTGGGATGAAGATTTTATGGATCTGCAGGAGCCGGAAAACGAGGAACCGGCAGTGGTAGTGCCACAAAAGCAGCCCATGGCAGGTATGGCAAATATTTTTTCTTTGTTTGATTTCTAAAAAGGAGGACGTTATGAACCGATATAAAAATGATAAAGCGGATGAAACACGCATGATCCGCTTCATTGATCCGAATTACCGGGAGCTGTTTCAGATCCCGGATGGTGCGTATGTAGAGGTGAAGTATCCGAACAGCACAGTCATTGTGGCCTGCGGATGTATGGATGAGTATCATCTGCGTTTTGGCAGTGAAGTTTACTATATCTGCGAATTGGCAGAACGTCTGGAACGATGCCAGGCAACCTGTGCTCCGGAGCCGGAGATTACGGAAGATGAGTGTGCCTGGAAGTTGGGTAATAAGGGCTATTTATATGTTCAGGTTTCGGAAGGTGGCTATGATTACCAGTTATACCATTCCGATTTTTCAGAGTGGGATGGCGGCCAGGTAGATACGGACGGCACCATGAATGAAGCCAAAAGGATGATTTTGGAAATGTATGAAATGGATACGCAGACGCATGAGCGTATCTTAACAGATGAACTGGAAAATTCAGTGGAAGAGAAAGGGGAAACATATGAGTAAGATGATGATCGTTGCAGCTACCAGCGAAAAGATGTTGGAACTGATGGATAAGATCACGATTGAAGAGGGGGTTATCAGCTTTCTGGCCAGTAATAAGGCAACGGCAAAAGGTTACCCGTGTATGTTTTCCGTAGAGGGAAAAACGACCACCGCCAGCGTGAAGTTCGAGGCTAAGATCAAAGGACTTGATGAAAAGGGTGAAGTGGTGCCGGTTGAGAAACTTTCCGTTTACTTGCCGGCGCGGTTTGCCGGTTCGGTCAGGGCTGTTGCGGAGCAGACAGACATTGTGTATATGCAGTTTGAGGAAAAGCAGGTGACCCTGCTTTCCCAAAAGCCGGCAATTCAGATCCCGGTAAGCTTCGTGGAAGAGCCGACCAAAGTGAAAAATCCGAAAACGGATGCATTTAGTATGAGCATTCCATTGGAGAAGATCTCACAGTATTTACCCCATATGGCAACTACAAAAAGCGGGATCGGCTTCCTTCCGGTATTAACCGGAGAGGGCCCGATTTTGAAAATGGCATCCACGGATCGCCAGAACACGATGTTAACGGTGGATTTATCTCCAACGATGGTCCGTTTTGAAAGTAAAGACCGGTCTGAGGTGAAAGAGGAAGTTTATAAACCTTATGTTGATGCAATCTCAACCTATCTGACGATCCACCCGGGAACCCTGATCAAGATTCTGGCATGCAACAAATATAACCAGTTCGGTATTTCATTTCAGTTTGATGAGGAGCATAAAAGCATCATTGGTATCGCTCTTAAGTGGCCGGATGCGATTTATCAGCTTCGCCTGAATATACAGAGTGCTGTTGATAAGCGGATGTATGAAGCGGCTTTCAGAAATACGGAAACCGTGCAGTATGAATTTCAGGCGGACAGCAACAGCTTAAGACGCGCGCTTAGCGTTATGAATGCAGGTGCCCAGAAGGTTGATACGGTAAAAGTTTCATTTGAAGGACAGACGATGAGCATTTCGGATATGAAAAATGAAAATTTTGTATCAGCTATTGATGTCAAGACGACTGCGGAAAGCGGAGAGTGCTTTTACGAGAAGCTGTCCCTGTTTATGAATTTTCTGAAACCTTATACGGAGGATGTGAAATTTATAAGCTGGTGCATCTGGACCAAGGATGATGAAAATAATTTCATTCATCTGGTAACGCTGCATACGGGCCCGGGAAATCAGTCGACAAAAGAGGAAGAAACTCAGGAAGAGGAAACACAGGAAGAAGAAACGGAAGAAAGTTTCGAAGAAGATTCCAACGAGTAATTTGTTTATGGGAAGACTGCTGCAACTGCGGCAGTTTCCATGAATTTCTGACTGTTCTGCATATATCCAGTATTCCAACCAGGTTGGGGCACTGGATATGGGCAGGAACTGTTCATAAGCAATAGAAAAGATGAAGGAGGACATTAGGAATGTTCAGAAGATGGAAAGAAAATGGAAGGAAGGCACTTCTGGCCATGCAGGCTGCAGTCTTAAGTAGAATGATGACGATCTGCTCTTATGCGGAGACGGTCCAGGATGCAAACTGGATGAAAGAAGATGCGACAAGCGGAGGACTTTTTACGGAAGCGATCACGAAGGTGCAGGATGTGTTCCGAAGCGGCTATGCTTTTGCGATTGTGGTGGCAGTGGGACTTTTTGTGCTGTTGTTTATCTATGCAGGCGTAAAACTGTCATTTGGTGATACCTCTGACGCAAAGCAAACAAAGCAGAAGATATTCCGGATCTTCGTGGGCATGATCTGCGCGTTTGGGGCAATCTTCTTTGTAAGTCTGGTTTATAAGGCGGCTGGCGATGCGTTCCAGTAGAAAAAAGTGGCCAGGCGCATGGATCGGAATTGTTTTAGCGAGTTCTTTTCTGCTGGTAGGTGCGATGAAAATGAGTGCTTATGCGGAACCGGCAGAATCAACCGAAACGGCAGAAATCACAGAGTCTTCAACCGGCGCGGGACTGTCGGATATGGATTTTGGAATGGGAGATGGCAGATCGAGCTGGATCCATACGATCAGGTATCCGATTTTGGGTTTAGTGACAGTGAAGCGTTACAGAGCCCGATCGCTTCCTTTTACAGTTTATGCCTGTATCTATCCATAGGGGGAATGGTTCTGTCATTGATCATAGCAGGTATTAAACTGGCAGCAAATGATACCAATCAGGGTAAACATCAATTTATTGACGTGGTGGGAACGAAAGTGATCGTGTTCTTCTGTATCAGCTGCTTTGTGGGACTTATCAATTTGTTTTTGGGTATGCTGCAGAATTAGAAACGGAGGAATGGCATGGATCAGCTGACAGAACTTAGACCACCGGATTTTACGGATGTGACAAAATGGTGGATCTTTTCAAACAAATCATTACTGGTGTGCTTGGGCGGCGGGGTGATTGCCTATCTGCTATTTAAAATCACGGCAATGATCCATCTGGCTTTTCTGGGTGTGTGGCTTGGCGTGATGCTTGAGGTAGGTCTTTTTATCGGGGTCACATTTCCGGTTCCCGATTTTGGAAGCTCCCTGCTGGCATTTGGCGGACGTACGCTGATGAGCTGATCATCAGCCTGATTGCGCATCGGCTAAACCGCAGAACTTATTACAAAGACACGGAATGGAGGAAGAATTCTAGGTGGAAAGTATCAATCATTTTACCCGGCTTACGGCTGCGTTTTTAGGGCTGACCATTCTGGTTCTGGGAATAGCTGCCATCTGGCTTATCCGGATGAGGAAAAAGAGCTTAAAGACAAAAAAGGCAGAAACAGAAGAAAGAGGGCTGTTTTCCCAGACGGATGAACTGGTACCGATTGATGAGATCGGGCCGGGCTTCATCGTGACAAATGGTGGGAAGAAATTTATTGTGGTACTAAAATGCGGTGGCAGCGACTTTTACACAAAGCCGATTGGGGAAAAAGTAAGGGTCAAAAATAACTATGCTGCCTTTATATCGGAATTTACATCCAGGGTTACATACCGCATATACGGGGAAGACATCAATATGGATGTCACTGTCCGGGAATATGAGCGGATCTTAACCGAACTGCAGGACATGCTCTTTGAGACAAATGAAGACTATAAAGCCCTCCGAAAAGAATTTGAAACAGTAAGGAGTGATTTTGATTCCATAGAAACCAGGGAGCGTTCCAAACAGCTGCTCCTGCTCCAGAAAAAAATAAAAGCATACAGTTGGCGCATCCGTCATGTGGAAAGTCAGTTGGCCTATATCGCGAAAGTGTCAGGACCGGATGCTGCCAGGCAGAACCTTATTCAAACGTATGTGGTTTCCTGGAGCGCGCCACCGGATTTGGCAGCCATCCTAACCAAGGAGGAGCTGTATCAGGAAGCAGCGAAACATTTGAAGGAAGATATCAAAAAGCTGCTTCACAACCTGGCGGAGTGTGACGTAAAAGCGGTGCCCTGCAGTAAAGCGGAGCTCTTTAATATGCTCCATACGCATTATCACCCAATTTCTGGAAATCGTTTCCATTTTGATGATCTGCTGGAGTCCAACTGGGACAGCCGGATCATGCCGTACCGGGAGGATACGGATTTAGAGGAATCCTTTACGGACGAACTGATTGATGAAATGTTATACGGAGGACTGCAAAATGGTTGATTTTCTTATGATGTTCAGCTTGTGCATCTGCGTTTTGTCGGGCGTGACATTATTGATCGTGCATATCTGGTCTAAGAAAAAGCAGAAGAAAGAAGAGGCGGAAGACAAAACAGGAGGTACTGTTTTCCATAGCGGGACGAGGAACGTGCCAAAGCCCATAAAAGAGCGTGCCGGGATTTTACAGGTGCTTGCACCGGATGGCGCAAATACCATGCCGGTATCTTACATGACACTGGATGATAACGGGATTGAACTTTATTATGCCGGTCTCTATATCGACAAGCTTCCAGTGGAGGGACGGTTTGCCCATAGCTTTGCCGGGATCTTCAATATGGACTATGTGGAGTCCACGGTCATCATAGACCCGCTCTTAGAGGAATCCCAGAAAAAGATCAATCGTCGGATCCGGTCACTGGATATGGAACGGTCCGGGGAACGGGACAGAAACAGGCTCAGAATTTTGGATGGAAAGATTGCGGATGCAGAGCGGTGGGCCAGACAGATCGACTCTGACCAGTCAACCCTGTTTGAAACATATTTTCTATTCCTGATCCGCGCGGAAAGCTTAAAACTCTTAACAGAGCGGATTTCAGAGTTTATTTCCAGGGGAAAGGGGATCGTTTTCCGTTCCTGCTATGCGATGCACAAGGAAGCTTTTTTTACATCCCTCCCGCTCAATGAGATCTTTGAAGCAAAAATATCTGTCGGGAAAAATCTGAGTGTGAGTAAAAAGCCGATCAAGGGACATATTTTAAGCCAGGCCTATTTATCCCTGATTTTTAACCATACCACAAGTGAATATTTCCATGAAAAGGGCTGCGTGTTTGGCCGATCTATCTACTCTGGAATGCCGGTTACGTTTGATCCGTTTGATAAGACTCATTTCTCCTACGGAGCTGTGATCGCGGGCCAGTCCGGATATGGAAAGTCGGCAACCGTGAAGCAGCTGTTTTCCAGGCAGGTGGATTTCGGCGTGCATATCGCAAACATTGACTATGAACCGCTTCCTGGCGATGGAAAGAGAGGTGAGTATTCCATAGTGGCGGAAGCGTTGGAGGAGTCAATTATCTGATTTCCAATTATTCCGACTCCCAACTTAATTTTTTTGAGATCAGCGATGAGTATGAATATAACCGGGCAACCGGAGAGGAGATACCAACGCTGTATCTGGAAGAAAAGATTGTGGACATGACGAATATCCTGATGGTACTGGCAACCAGTTTTACGACCAATGGCATGGTCGGTGAATTTGAGCCGACGGAATATTCCCGTATTAAATCCATTATTTCAAAAAATGTGCGGAAAATCTATGCTGACTGCGGCCTACGGGACAAGGATGCGGCGTCTCTTTATGAAACAGTACCGGCATCCGGCGGATCCTTTGGGTCAGGGAGGAGAAAAAAGCGGCTGCCCCAGATGCATGATTTTTATCGTGCAATATTATTGGATGCGCGGGAGAATACGGACAGCTTCAAAGAGAATGCGTTCTCCCTGCTGTTGGATATTTTTGAGGATCGTGTGCGGGAAATGTATTACTGTCCCCATTGCATGAAGGAATTTACAAGAGAAGAGCTGTCCACATTAAAAAGAACCGAGGGAGGTGTCCATATCTGTAATAATCATGAAGAAGGCAAGATCTATTATCTGCGGGAAATCCATGGGAGCCAGGCATACCTGGATTGCCAGTCCACGCTTTCTATTGATATGTCGCTGCCATTCCATAACTTCGATTTGTCGCAGATCACGGATGAGACGGAGCGCATCAATATGATCATGGTCGTACAGTCTTATATCGAGGAAAACTTTATCAAGAAAAACTCTACCAATCCGAATAAGGCAAAGAAACTCATTGTGTCTACGGATGAGGCACACCGTATCCTGAAATTTGAGGGAGCACGCATGTTTGAAAATGCTTTATACCGCGTGGCGCGTAAACGTCATACGGCTCCATGGCTGATCCTTCAGTCCGTAAAGGATTTGCAAAATACCAGGATACAGAGGAGATCTTAAAGTCTACGGAGACCTTTATGCTGTTCCGTCATAACTACCTGGATGGGCAGTACATCAAAGATACCACGAACCTTAACCAGTCCCAGGTGGATACGGTACTCAATCTGGGCGGCACCTCTGAAGCGAAAAAATATGGTGAATTGTGTCTGGTTGATATTCCGACAAAGCGCGCGGTATTCATCCAGGCAGATTATTTAAAAGACAGTGAGTTTGATGTAGTGGAAACAGATGTAGAAAAGATCGCAGAGCACGCAAGGATGAAACAGGGGGCATGAAGCAGATGAAACATGTGCAGATCATCAACAGAAAAACAATCCGACTTCTGCTCCTTATATTTGTACTTACATTCTGCATGGCACCGGTATCTTCTTATGCGGATGGGCCGTGGACGGACCGGGCGGATCAGAGCATTTATGATTCCACCGGGGACGCACCTGATTCCAGTACACCGGACATGCTGGACGGAGGAATTTTTGCGGAACTGCTTGGAGAGTTCTGTATTGGAATTGGTGACGGGCTGAATTTTTTGCTGACTTCTTTTGGGTGTGACTTAAACGCGATCATATTTGGAAGAGTGGGAGGTGCCTCTGCCCGCACCGGGGATGTGGCGTTGTTTTCTTTTGACATGGGGACCGGCAACATATATGGCCTGGTGGGCATGGCCATGTATGGGTACCTACGGAACCTGGTTTTTACGCTTATGGTGCCAGTATTCTTATACTACCTGGTTGGTTTCCTCTACTCAAATGGCAATCCGCGGGTCAAGGAACGGCTGCTGGGCATGAGCAAACTATTTGTTGCCAGCAGCATCGGTTTTATTCTGTTCCCGCAGCTTTTAGAAATTGCTTTATACCTGAGAGATGCCATGCTCCATGCGATCATGACAGGAAGCCAGTCGCTGATCCTTAAGGTGGCTGACAGCGTCGGATCCGGCGTCAACATGGGGGATAATTCCTATGCCTTTTTCTTTGGCTCCGGAGGAGACTACAACCTGATCAGCCAGTTCCGTGCAATGGCAAAGCCCAATGGGAAAGTCGTATTTATCAATTCGATGTTATATGTAGGTGCGGTCGTTTATCAGCGTACCTTGCAGTCTGCTATATTTCCGCGGCCGTCTGCATGGTGGTTTTGGTGCTGCTGTTCCCATTTGCTGCATTGTTTGAAATGGTCGAGCGGGGAACGATATCCAACTGGATGCGGCAGGTGCTGGGAATTTTGCTAAACCCTGTGATTGATTCCTGCCTGCTGCTCATTCCCATGTTTTTTATGATCATCGGGACGGCCCAGGAAAGTAAAGGTTATGCCTGATCGCACTCATTATCTGTGGCTGTATCATACCGGCGCGGGGGGTCATCCGTGGGTTTCTTCATATCGGAAATGGAATGGGAATGGAGCTTGCCGGGTTTGGAACCATTATGGGGCCACAAGCCTGATGCGATCCATTGGAAGCGGGATTGGAGCAGCGGCCGGTGCGCTGGCCCATGCGTCCTCTGACGCAAAATCCGATAAGAGGAACGCGGATATGATGGATGATCTAGCAGATGTTCAGAAAAAGAAAGACCTGGAAGATGTAAATAAGGGCGAGGAACTCCAGAGTGAAATGGAAGATATCATAGGCAATCATCCGGATTTGAATGAGGATGATGCGGATACATCCTTCGCTTTTGGCTATCGGCCTACACCGAAAGAGGACATACATGAGAAAAGCCTCATGCCCAGGCAGCAGCGACCGCGCAGAATATTGCCAGTGGTATTGATGCCATCGGAAGAAAGAAGGATTCTTTAAATGAGGATATCCGCTCCAATGATTCTAAAATTGCGTCCATTGGGGAAGAAATTGCCATGGATAATGAACAGATTGCGTCTATGAAGGCTGAAAAACAGGCGATCCAGGCGGAGCAGAATGAACAGAAAAAACGGGGGGATACCCCGTCGGCGGACGGATATGCGAGGATCCGGGAACTGGATCAGGGAATTGGTGAAGCGGAGCATTCACGCTCCGTACGTATGGAGGAACAGTCCAGGCTCCGCGGTGAGAATGCCCGGACAAAGGAAGAAATTGGACGTATTGATGCTTTATCGGCCAGGGCCCGGAGTGCGATTTCACCATCCAGAAGCAGTTTTGGAGGCGGTGTGAGCGGAATTGGAAATGGTATCTCGGAAGAAGAGCAGGAGATACTGGATCAATATGCGACCATTGATAATTTTGAGTCTCCGCAGTTTAAGAATATATCCCTGGAACGGAAAGCGGCGCTGTACCGGGAAAGAGCCGCAAAGACCAGGGTGAGAGGTGCGACAACCGCGGCAGGCACCATGGCCGGGATGACCTTTGGAACAACGGCCGGGATGGCCATGACCGCATTCAGTTCTCCGGCAGCAAAGATGCAGATGACAGCCATAGGCGGCGCAATGGGCGCAAATGCCGGAGGTGTTTTAGGCGAAGTTCTGGCCGAACCGGTGTATGAAGGCGGTGTCGAACTTGTAAGAAGGGGCGGCCCGCTGCTGCAGAAAGGAGCAACGATCCTGAAAGACAAGGCAGAAGCCTACAGAAACAATCCGGAAGGACTGAATGTTTACGAAGAAGAACCGCAAAAAATGTTGGAAGTGAATGTACATTCCTCATCAAAGCCGACTGTTACGACCGTATCCCAGTCACAGGATAATAATCCGTCATCTGTAGAGACGGTTTCCGGGCCGGGATCAAAGGAACAGCCGTCTTACCAGTCAGATGTGGAAGCAGTAGGAAAAGATGCGGGAGTACAGTCTGGGCCACAGGTAACCTATGCAGACACGGTTTCGGATGAAGACGCGGCAATCATGCAGCAATTCTATGAGCAGAAATCCAGAAGCCGGAATTTCGCAGAACCATGCACCATGCGTATACGGACAGCGCGGTGAGCGCAAGGCAGGTTTATTCAGGGCTTAAAAACAGCATGGTAAATGCCACAAAAAAGGAGCGTGCGGTTGCGAATGAGCAGATCATTGAAACAGCTTTTATGCAGTATACGAACACGATACTGGATAGTCTGGATGCTCCGGAGCGTGTGGATCAGATCGCATATCAGCAGGCAGTGGAAGACCGGCTGCGGGAAGACGAGCGTGGCCGGATGGAAAAATATTTAAGGAGTAAACATTTATTGTTTTAGCGGAGGAGTATGAACGTATTTACAAAAAGGACACAAAAGAGAAAACAGAAACGGTTGAAACGAAAAAGTCTGGAGACGGAACGGTTGAAAGCGCAGCATGGCCTGCAGGATTCAACGGATATCATCATTGTGGAGCATTCCAATACGCTTACTGTTATGATCCAGGCAGCCGGTCAGATTGTCCGGTTTCTTGCAGCCACTATTTTTGTCGGGTTCTGCCTGCTGGGGCTTGCGTCCGTATGTTTCCCGGGGCCGCGTAAAGAAATGGTGGAGATCGGGATGCGCTGATCACACAGCTGCGGGAGTATCTTCCGTTTCTGAATGTAATTTTTTGGAGGTAGATTATGGCAAGACCAGTTCGGACTTCGAACTTATTAAAGGAAGCGGCTGCGGATCATGAAAATCTGGACAGGACGGCAGAACAGGAAAGATTGCCGGTCAATAGGGTAGCCACTCAACCGCCTGTTCAGGAAAATGAATCCGTAATAGAGAAAGCAGAGGAAAAAGAGCCTTCTGTACAGGAAAAACTGGATGCGATCCTTCCGGAGGACTTTTTTGGTGAATTTGAGGATCTGTTTAATAGTGCGGATGTCCATACGAAAGAGCAGATAAAACAGGATATGCCGCCGGATAGTTTGCCGGAGGCACCTGCAACTGTGACTGACGATGGGGCTGCGCAGGCGGTTTTGGAAGCAGCAGAAGAAAAAGCTGATGAAGAAGAAATTGCTCCAGCAATTAACGAAAATACTGCAGAAAAAATGGAAGAAGAGATTCCTGCAGCGACAGTGGAGAAAACAGAGGAAGCGTTAAGCCCGGAACCGGCCACGGCCAAACCAGAAGAAATGCCGGACCCTTTGCCGGATACCCAGACACAGGACCCCAAACCCACAGTGGCTGCCTGTAGAAAAGCTTCGGTAGAACCGCTCCAGAAACACGGGAACCGCAGAACGTTATCAGACGTATGCCGGCGGAAGAGGATCTAACGCCAACTCATACGATAAACAGGGCAGTGCGGCGGACCTATAAACAGATTGGTTTAAGCCAGCCGGTTACTAACGTGTCATTGCAGCAGATGATCTCTGTATATTCCCCCAAAGGTGGCGTAGGGAAATCTACCATTGTGAGGGAATTAGCCCATGTCCTATCGAACATGAAGAGAAATGGGAAACGGCTTAAAATTTTGGTGCTTGATGCGGACTGGGAATTTGGGGATGTGGACAGTGCGTTTGGTATCTGCATCGCCCAATGTAATGGACTGGGTGAAACGGATCTGTAACGATAGGGAGCGGCTGGGATACATTCCTGCATATTCGCCGGCGGACATCGTATCCAGATATGTAATCGAATACGATGAGCAGATCCATATCCTGGCCGGAAGTGATAATGCAATGGAAGCGGCGCGTCTGGATTGTGAGATTGCAGAGGCGATTATGGATAATCTGAGGCGCTGCGATTATGATCTGATTCTGGTTGACAATTGCAATACATTAAAGGATACGACCGTCATTCCCCTGGAAAAATCGGATCTGATCCTGCTGATCCTTTCCCTGGATACGTCCACAGTGCAGGACGCCCGCAATTTCCTGGATGTGCTTAGTGAATTTCGGATAGATAAATCTAATATCCGGATGGTTATAAACCAGGTGCCGCTTGATGATAAAAAATGCGAGCTTGGAATATCCCATGTGGCCAGGATCCTAACTATGGAACCGACCTGTATCATACATACAAATCAGGATGCCAGAAGTTTTGCGAATGTCGGGGAAGCAGCATCAAGTGACAAAGGGTCCCTGTTTTCAAAAGAAATCAGAACACTTGCCAGGGCAGCAGTCGCGGTAGATGAAGAACTGGAGAAACCAGAAAAATGTTCTGGAGGATTTTTGCGCAGACTATTTGGCAGAAAGAGGTGAGTATGGAAAAGGAATTAGACCTTCTGATCGCAACGGAAATGAGCGGGGATGGCGATTCGGTAGCAGAAGAACTTCGGAGTGTATTTGCAAAACGCGGAGTCACGGTCCACAGAATAGAATTTCGCTCTGGAAAAGACAGTGTGATCCGGTCTGTCCGGGCCAATCCACAAATACACGCGGTGGTACTCAGCCAGTACCAGGATCAGGAAAAACTTTCCCCGCGCGACATTGATCAGATCTGCTCTACGGCGGAAGGTGATTTACAGGTGTTCGTGGTAGTTTCTGAAATGCGTGGCAGCGACTATATGAAGGAAATTGAAAGCCTGGGGATATACACGGCGGTTTACCAGGAAGATGCCAGTTTTGAAAAAATCGCAGAATGGTACTGCAACGGCCGGACGAAAAAAGAGGCCCGGCTTATTACGGGGTCGCCGGAGGGGACCATGTGGTCCAGTATCGCAATATGGACGTGAATGCCAGTATCCAGTATCTTTTGGAATATGACGGATCGTACACGGACTGATCCAGCGGATGTCTGTACTGGTAAATGGAATTCCGGCCAGTCAGGTGGCATCTATCGTCTGCCAGCTCCCGGATCCTATATGTGAAATGTTAAAACGGGAGCCGCGCTTTGCCTGATCTGTCAGATGGCGGAAGAACAGTACGCATACCTTTATAAGCCCTCCGGTCAGCCAGAGAAAGAGGAGGCAGGTGAAAAAGCGGATACGGGAGGGGAAGAGCAGCCGAAGAATAAAGCAATACGGCGATTTTTTAAAAGAAAACAGGAGGAACCGACAGAACGTAAACCGGCAAAGAGACAGGCATGTGAGATCGGGTTATGCGACCAACATAGGGGTTGGATGCACAACCATTTCCATTCTTCTTGCCAATACATTGGCACATGAGGGAAAGCGCGCTGCGATCGTTGAACTGGATGATGCGGATGGATGCTTTGAGCAACTCTGCCGCCAGGAGCGGGAGGAAGAGCAGGTGGATGGGATCACAAAGTTTGCAATCGGAACGCTGGATTACTATTACCATGTTCCACTCCAGAAATTCCAGCTGGACTATAAGCCCTTATATGATTTTATTGTCTATGATTTTGGGTGTCTGGACCAGGAAACGATCTTTCATGTGTATGCGAGGATGCAAAACCGCTTCATTGTAACATCAAAGGCAGAATGGAAACAGCATGAATTAAAAGAACTTTTAAAAGATATAAAGGGAATGCCTGGGGAAGATGAGTGCAGGGTACTGATCAGTTCCCACTGTGGCGGTTCGGACTTGGGAGATGTAAAGGAGCTTATGCCGGAAAATACGATCCTTGCAGCAATTCCATATGAGAGTAATCCATTTTATCCAGGAAAAGCATGCAGACAGATCTTTTTAAAACTTCTGGATGGTACATATAAGGAAGAAAAATATAAAAAGAGCGATTCCGTTGAGCAGCGTTTTTCAGAACGGCCGCGGGACTTTAAAAAATTTGGTATCCAGATAGTGATGGGAGCGCTGTTAGTGGCATGCATGGGATTTATGGTATCGGCCTGCAGTGCAAACAACAGGTACAACCGGATGGTTACGAAGGCAGATACATTCATTACAGGACTTGAGGAAGAAAACAGGCAGGCGGAAGATGAACTGCAAAAGAAAGAAAAGGAATTAAAGGCCCTGGAGCATGAGGTATATTATGCGCAAACCGACATTCCGGCCGGTCAGCTGATAAGTGGGGACATGGTTCAAAAAGAGATCGTGCAGACAGAATTTGATGATAGCTTCTTCATCAATGCTTCGGATTTGGGAAGTGTGGCTGCCAGCATACCGATCAAGCGGGAACGCCACTTATGAAGGCATTTACTGGTCAGGTGTTCCAGGATCCGCAAGATGGTGATAATGACCTGCCTGACCTTGCAGATCTTGAGGATATTGGAATGGAAGGAGTGGAGAGTACAGATGGTGATTAAGTCCTGGTGCAGATACTTTACAGGAAAATTTATCAGGGCATGGCCGGCAATTACTTTGCATGCTCCGGATATGAATGAAAAACTCTGGGAAAGGAAACGGAAGCTGGAGGATGCGTATGACCGCGTCATGTCGGAACTGGAGGATTATAGCGGTTCCGCTTATGGTGGGGTCACGGAAACGATCTTTGCACTGTTTGAACAGTTTTACCGAAAGGTGCGGATGCTAGCGCTGCCAGTGAGTGGCTTTTCTCTGGTCATTGGTTTTTTGCTTCTATTACTGGTGAGGAGGGACAAGCTGTTGTTTCGCAGGATTTTTTTGACATTTATTGTGGGAATTCCGGGATTTTTTCTCCTGTTTACCTGGGGGATCGGAATATTATTAAATTAAGAAGAGAGGACAAATTTATGAGTGAGAATGGAACTGGATTAGAATTATTGGGATTTTTAGGAGGCACCGCGAAATCTAAGGAGCAGAAGCCCAGAAAAAACTGGATCAGTACGAATACCTGATGGAAAAGGGAGAACTTTTGACAGACATCCGGTTTACCCAGGAAATTAAGGAAAAAGGGCTGCAGGCATATGACGGGGATGTTCAGCTGATCATGCCGACTGAGGAGTCCACGCTTTATAAGGGAATTTTTGGCGCAACGTATCTCCTGGAACGGTGTTATAATGTAAAAATCACCAGAGTTGACCGGGAGGAGAGGACGGTCTATTTAAGCTACCGGGCCGCGCAGGCGGAATACAGGCCGGCAGCTTTGGAGAAGATTAAAAAATCTATAGAGCCGGGGAAGAGTTAGAGGTAAAGGCCATTGTGGTTTTGTGCCGGGATTTGCAGAATTACATTGTGGTTGATATTTTGGGGCTTTCCATTCCGGGAGTGCTGCCGTATTCGGAATGGATCCATGGCTATGCGGCAAATATCAAGGAGCAGGCGGTCTCCGGAAAGATCATTGATGTGAAAATTAAAGGGTACACGACGAAATCTACGGAGGAAGAGCCGCGGTTTTTGGTTTCCAGAAGAGATTGTGTAAAGTCCGAATGGATCGGTATCGAGGAACGTTTCCCTCTGCATAGCAACATTATCATTGAGTGTGTGGAGATGCAGGGGAAAAACTGGATCGGAAAAATTCCGGGAGTCCCCAATATCTCTGTATACTGTTTTTACCCGAACCGTTTATCTCCGACAACTGGCGGACCGATCATCATCAAGATTGGCGGGCAGTATTCCTGCTTTGTGGCAGCCATTGATGCGGAGAAATGTATATTCCGTGCCCGGGTGAAAGATATGGTGGATCGGAGCTAAATGAAGCATTAAATAATTCATTTGACGAACGCACATTATTTTGTTGTAATTTAATGTGTGTTCGTCATTTTTGATTGACATTCACACATTATTTCTGCATAATATAATGTGTGAATGTTAAAGTGAGGTGAGAAACATGACCACCAGGGAAAAAATAGAAGAACTTCTGGAAGCATCGAAGGATGGTACAATATCCACATCCCAGGTGACGGAAGCCGGACTTCACCGCGGCATTCTGCAGGAGTATGTTAAGAGCGGTGAAATGTACCGTTTTGGTCGCGGCCTGTATGTGCTGAGCAATGTGTGGGAGGACGATTTTTACCTTTTGCAGCGTAAGTATGGACGCGGAATCTATTCCCATGATACTGCACTGTACCTGCTGGGTTATTCGGACCGTACCCCGGCGAAATATACGATGACCTTTCCGAAAGGCTACAATGCACCGTCTTTGAAGCAAGAGAACTTGATCATCAAGCGTGTTGTACCGGAAAATTATGAGTTTGGGCAAATCCAAATTAAATCTTTGTCCGGCAACCCAATCCGCGTTTATGATTTGGAGCGGACGCTATGCGATATCCTGCGCGGCAGCGGCAGCGATATCCAGATCGTCAGTGAGGCTATGAAACGCTATGCGGCCTCCAAAGACAAAAATATTCACAAACTGATGAAGTACGCAGATCAGCTTCGCGTGAAGCCGAAGGTCCTGCGTTATATGGAGGTTCTCTTATGATTACAAAAAATCCAATGCAGTTAAAAGCCTTTATCAAAAATAAGGCAGCAGAGAAGCATATTTCTGCACAGCTTGTCATGCAGAACTATATGCTAGAGCGACTGCTGGAACGAATTTCACTTTCGCCCTATAAAAACAATTTTATTCTCAAAGGCGGTTTCCTGATTTCTGCTATTGTAGGGCTGGATACGCGGGCAACCATGGATCTGGACACGACAATCAAAGGGTTCACTCTGACCCATGAAGCGATCCGGAAAATTTTTACGGATATCTGTACTGTACAGATTGCCGATGATGTGCAGTTTGAGGTTGTCGGAATTTCTGATATACGGGAAATGGATGATTATCCGGAATCCGGGTTGGGCTGAAAGCAAACTATCCGCCGATCAGTGTACCGCTGACGGTGGATGTTACTACGGGCGACATGATAACGCCCCGTGAGGTGGAATACACATTTTCCATGCTGTTTGATGATCGCCAGATCAGTATTCTTGCCTACAATCTTGAAACGGTGCTGGCGGAAAAGCTGGAAACGGTGTTATCCCGCAACATTGCAAATACCCGTCCGAGAGATTATTACGACATACATATCCTGTATGCGCTGCGCGGTGAAGAGTGTGATAAAGAAACACTACGCCAGGCTCTGGAACGGACAACAAAAAAGCGCGGCAGCGGAGCGATTCTTACGGACTACATGGAAATCTTGAAAGAAATCCGAGAAAGCGATACCCTTCGTAAGTTGTGGGAAAAATACAGACGCGAATATGACTATGCAAAAGATATTTCTTTTGAAGATACCTGCAATACCGTTCAGGAAATTATGAAAGCAATTATATTGTAAGCGAAAGATTACAGGGCGTAGAGCCTCACAGTAACGGAAAAAAGAATGTGTATGATTACTGCTACAGCAACAGAAATGCAGAATAATTTCGGTCATTATCTCAACTTTGTGATGTCTGTACAGGAGAGTATCGTAACAAAGAATGGAAAAGAAGCCGGAAGGTTTACTTCAAAAGAGATAGCGGTATTTTACTCTGGCAGATTCCCTTACGGGAATTTATTTTGGAAAGTTTTAATGTACAATTTTTAACGATATTGAACTTGGTACAATAAGGAAATCGGCAAACCAGATGAAAGTCTGGGACGCAAAGCTACAGGGCCTGTAAAATGGCAGCCAGTTGCATGAAATGCGGTGCACTGTCTGTCTGACAGTGTTTTTTTACGGTGTTATTTCATAGACGTAACAACAATGATTTTATCAGGAAAGAATAAGGAAAATAAAAGTATGAAAAAGGCAAAACGTTGTCTGATAGCAGTGGTGTTAGGTGTACTTGTAGCAACTGCTGTCTTGTCTGGATGTGGACAGTCAAAGAAAGAAGTATCTAAAAACGATGATCATCTTACCGTTTATCTGTGGGAAAATCGTTTGATGAAAAATATTGCACCCTATATCCATGAACAGTTTCCTGATCAGGATATTGAATTTATTATTGGTAACAATGATACCGATTTATACAGTTATTTTAAAGAACATGATGAATTACCGGATATCATAACAGTACGTCGATTCTCTGGAACAGATGCACAGGACTTACAGCCTTATCTTATGGATTTTGCTTCTTATGATGTTGTTTCCAAGTACTATTCTTATGCGGTGCAATATTATAAGAATGAGGAGGATGAAATCCAGTGGCTGCCAATCTGTGGTATTCCGCAGACGATCATTGCCAACAAAACACTGTTTGATCAGTATGGCGTAAAGATTCCGGAAAACTATGAGGAATATGTACAGGCCTGTCAGCAGTTTTATGATAATGGCATAAAACCGTATTCCATGGATCTTGGTGAAGACTGGTCTAATAATGAAATCATCCAGGCTGCGGCAATCGGTGAATTCACAAGCTGGATGGTATTGAATGGCGAAACGGTGCAGAGACTGCAGCGGATGAAGTAAAGTTTGATGATGCATTATGGAAACGTATTTTTTCAGAAACCAGCCAGTTTCTTAAGGACTCGCATTTTGGTAAAGAAGATATCAATATTGACGTCGATACAGGAATCCAGATGTTTGTCGAGGGAAAATCAGCAATGTTTCATGGACATCCGACGGTTATGCAGCAGCTGCAGAAACAGATGGATGCGGAGCTGATCCGTATTCCTTATTTTTCACAGACATCGGATGAATCCTATGTGTATATGACTCCATCCTTAAACATTGCATTTAACAAAAACCTGGAAAAAGACCGGGAGAAACTGGATACTGCACTGGATGTGCTGGATTGTATGATTTCAGAAGAGGGGCAAAAGCTGATTGCGGATGGAAGCGGTGTTATTTCATTGAATACAGATGTTCCGACCATGATGCAGGATGTGACTGGACTGGAAGAGGAAATTAACAATAATGCTGTTTATATCCGATATTCCGCTCAAAAGTCATTTGATGCAAGCCTTGAGGCTGTTCACGGATTACTGTCAGGGGAGATGGATGAAATACAGGCTTATGATACTTTTTGCAGTGTAATGAATCGTAAAGATCCAGAAGAAAAAGCAACGGTGAATTTTGAAAATGAATATTCCATTTCACTGAACGATAGAAATGGCCGTGATGCAGCATCTTCCATTTTAACTACGATCAGAGAAGAAAATGATGCACAGCTGGCTCTGGCACCATATTATTATTTCACTTCCTCTATGTACAAAGGAAAATGTACAAGTAGCCGGGTTGGTATGATGACTGCGAAGAGTTCAGATACAGCATTATATGTTGCAAAAATCAATGGTAAACAGGTTTATGAACTCGTGGAAAATTATCTCGCCGATGCTGATGAGAATTTTTATGTAACCAATAAATACGAATTACCAATCGCATCCGGTATGAAAATGATCGTCAGTCAAGAGGAAAGTGGATTTTCGTTAAAAGACTTAACAGTTAATGATAAGAAAATAGACAAAGAAAAGGAATACTCGATTCTTCTTACAGACACCACAATGTCTGTTTTGAAAAAAATAAATCCGAAATGTGAGATTGAGCAGCTTAAAGATACAACATTATCAAGTGCATGGATCGAAGCAATGTCAAAAGGACAGCAGCCGTCAGCACCGGAAGACTATATAGAGGTTGAACAGTAAAAGTGGAGATAGAACAAGCGGTAAATAAAAGAAAAAAAATAACAAGGCTGTTGCTTATACTACTTATGATTCTTTTAAGCTTAGGTTGTATCAAGTATCTGATAAGTAAGTCTAGCAAGTATATCAGCGAAAATGGAAAAAGCAGTATGGGAGCTGTTGTTGAACAGATACAACAGACCTATGATCTTCAGGTGAGTGGGTACTACAGCCAGCTGCAGTTGGTTGAGGAATTTTTACTTCGTGAGAGGGAGCTGTCTCTTGAAACGGATACGAACAAAAGTTTCTTTGAAGCATGGGAAAAAGAATCGGAAAGTACCCTTATATTTCTTCGGGGAAATGGTCAGGCAATATCCGCAGGTGGAACAAAAATGCGGATTGATATGCCAAGTAAATTTCTGCTGGACTTAAAGAATGGATACAATATTGGAAACTGGTGCGTCTTGATTATGATCAGAAGAAAAAAGACGGTTATCTGGTTGCGATCCCATGTCAGGAATATACGATCAATGGGGAAACTTATACGGCAATTGGAACGGTGTATGATCATTCGAAACTGGATTCCATGTTAAAACTGAAAGGTTATGATGGGAAAGCATATTTGTTCATGCTGGATGATGACGGAAATATTACGTATACGAACCAGAGTGATGATAAATACCTGCGTAATTATTCTTTGTTAAAACATTTAAAAGGGGAACAGGCTATTACAGAAGAAGAGGCTAATTTGTTCAAAAAGAAGTTTGATAACAGAGAATCTGGAGTTGCACTTTTGGGAAAACAGAACCCCTATTATCTGGGTATTGCCCGATAGAAAGCAACAACACCATTTTGGTATGCATTGTGGCAAGGGGAGTTGTTGACAATGTGCTGACGGATTACCAGAAAACGGTGTTGTTTACAACAATACTCATGGCAGGTTTTATACTTTTACTTTTTGCCGGATTATTCTACAGTATTTCCAGACTCAGTCTTGCAGATCAAAAAGCAGAATATGAAAAAAGAAATAATGAACTTCATTTACAAACAATGAAGGAAATGGAAGTAGTCAATCAAAAACTGAAAAAGGCAAAGAACGTTGCAACAGAGGCTTTACAGACAGCTGAAAATGCAAATAAGGCGAAAACGGATTTCCTGTCTAATATGTCACATGATATTCGTACACCCATGAATGCAATCATTGGTATTACGTCTTTGATCAGACATGATGCAGGTAATAAAGCAAAAGTTATAGAGTATGCAGATAAAATAGATATTTCATCACGGCATCTGTTAGGAATCATTAATGATGTTTTGGATATGAGTAAGATTGAAGCAGGAAAAACAGTCTTCAAGTATTCTGACTTTTCTATTCTGGATTTTATGCAGGAACTTGACACTATATTTCATACTCAAATATATGAAAAGCAGCAGACCCTTACAATCATAAAAGAAAATATTCAGCATGAGTGGGTGAATGGGGATCAGGTTCACCTGATGCATATTTTCAGCAACCTGCTTTCCAATGCAGTGAAGTATACCCAGGAAGGTGGGGAAATTCAGTTCTTTGTAGAAGAATGTGAGACAAAGTCATCTGTCTATGCAAAGTACCGTATCTTAGTTAGCGATAATGGTATGGGAATGTCGGCAGATTTCAAGGATACAATTTTTGATGCGTTTACCCGTGCGGAAAGTTCCCTTACAAATAAAATACAGGGAACCGGACTTGGAATGGCGATTACTAAGAATCTGGTTGAGGCAATGGGAGGTACCATTGATGTGGAGAGTGAATTGGGACAGGGAAGCTGTTTTGAGGTTCTCTTGGATCTGAAAATTGCAGAGGATAGAACGGCTGCTCTGGCGGCACAAGAAGAAACAGATGAGCAGGATGGGAATATCCTTCAAGGAATGAGGTTCCTGTGTGCAGAGGATAATGAACTGAATGCGGAGATCCTGACGGAACTGTTAAAGATTGAAGGTGCGGAATGTATCATCTGTGAAAATGGTGAAGAGATTTTGAAAGCATTTGAACAGTCTGTCCCAGGTGATTATGACATGATCCTGATGGACATACAGATGCCTGTTATGAATGGTTATGAGGCAACGAAAGCAATCCGCAGAAGCTCCCATGAACTGGCACAGACGATTCCGATCATTGCCATGACTGCGAATGCATTTTCAGAAGATATTCAGCGTTCCCTTGCGGCTGGCATGAATGCACATGTTTCAAAACCGGTTGAGATGAAGGTGCTGGAAAAGACGATCAGAAGCATAAAATCTGGTGGGGGGGGGGTACCGAACCGCAGGTCACTGTACAGTGACGAATGGAAAGTAACCGGATATAGAAGAATCAAAAAGGATAGTTAGGGATAGACAGAAAATGAAAGGAAAAAGAGTGATTGCAGGCATTCTGCTTGCGGGAATTTTAGCAGTCACCTTGGCAGGGTGTAAAAACACAGATAACACGAAAGAAGAAACCGAAAAGCCTGTTATTACCCTCGGCAGTGACAACTATCCACCATACAATTATCTGAATGAGGATGGTGTACCGACGGGAATCGATGTAGAACTGGCTACAGAAGCTTTCAAAAGAATGGGATATCAGGTGGACGTTGTCCAGATCAATTGGGAGAAGAAAAAAGAACTGGTGGAGAGTGGAGAGATTGACTGTATCATGGGCTGCTTTTCCATGGAAGGGCGTCTTGATGATTATCGCTGGGCGGGACCATATATAGCAAGCCGTCAGGTGGTTGCTGTAAATGAGAATAGTAATATCTATAAACTGAGTGACCTGGAGGGAAAGAACCTGGCTGTTCAGTCAACAACCAAACCGGAAGGTATCTTTCTGAATCGGACGGATGAAAGAATCCCAAAACTGGGCAATCTGATCAGCCTGGGACACAGGGAGCTGATCTATACATTTCTGGGAAAAGGATATGTAGATGCAGTTGCAGCACACGAGGAATCTGTTGTCCAGTATATGAAGGATTATGACGCAAGCTTTCGTATACTGGAAGAACCTTTGATGATCACCGGAATAGGTGTTGCTTTGCAAAGATGATGACAGAGGAATCTGTGAGCAGATGGATCGGACACTGGAA
>ENA-OQIG01000313-OQIG01000313.1-human-gut-metagenome-genome-assembly--contig:-NODE-313-length-28919-cov-3.662476_pt1 | contig 28919 bp, 39 predicted proteins | sample MGYA00242576_ERZ504741 | MGnify/ENA primary metagenome ERZ504741 (study PRJEB26092, sample SAMD00036436) | human gut metagenome | host: Homo sapiens | study: EMG produced TPA metagenomics assembly of... | reverse complement strand
GTATCGTCCGTCGTGCTCGGGCTTTGTATGTGACAACGCCAAACTGCGCGAATACATCGCGTCCAAGTCAGACGCTCCGGCTGCCGCACAGTACAAAGAAAAATATCTCTAAAATACGCGAAGCGAAAGTTTCGGGCGATGCCAAAGGAATGGTGATGAAGAAAGAAGAGATAAACCGGACACCGGAAGAGCAAAAGACAACCCTGAGCAACATTGCCGTGGGTGCAGCCGTTGTAGTGGTAATACTGGCACTCGTACTCTTTGTCCGTAAACGTCGTAAAACATCAGAATAATCAGAAGTATGGATACAGTCGTACTTGTATTAATGCTGTTAATAGCATTCAACTTTCTGCTGAAACAGACTTTCTGGAAAACGGTCGCAGTCGGCATCATAGCCACTGTTGCCGCCCTGTTTGCAGGACTGATGTGGCCGTATGCCATCGAGCAATCGAAAACACAGATTGCCGACTGGCTGGGTAACACAGCCCTGATGCTGGACACTTCCGTTTTGCTGACCATCGAAGTCAGCCTCCAGATGGCCTATGCCATGCTGGCGGTACATGTTGCCAGTGCTATCCGGTAAAACCGCGTACACTGCTCACCTACCGCTTCCTGAGATGGTTTCCGGGACTGCTCATCTTTCCGGTACTATTCAGCGGGCTGGTCTATCTTATCTTTGCCTTCCCGGGGACACCATTCACCACCGTGGCATGGATGTATGCCGCTTGCGTGCTGATAGCCATTCCCGTAGGACGTTGGCTACTGCTTTACCTCCTTCCGGAGAAGGAGTTGCGGCTGGAACTCTTCTTCCTCACTAACGCATTGGTGGCCATTCTGGGAATTGTCGCTACCGTAAACGGACGGACCTCCGTAGCCGGAGTCAGTGAAGTAAATTGGGGAGCACTGGCCGGCGTCGGTGGAATAACCATCATCGGCAGTGCCATCGGACTCGTTTGGCGAAGGGTGAAGAAAAGAATCAATTAATCACAAAAATAATAAGTAAATCAACTCATTAAAACAGATCAACAATGAATATTATATCAGACATTTTATATTGGATTTCTACAGGACTACTCGTTCCTGACATCGTATTGCTTATCGTATTATTCGGCCGTGCACTTCTGCTGGTCGGCAGTTTCTACGGACAATATCTCTCAATACGCAAAACCGAGGCACTACTCCGTAACGAACTGAATGCACTCACTCCTGCCACCGTTATGGAACTGGCAGACAAGCTTCCGGAAAAATCATCATCATTAGTCATATCGTACATACGCCAGGTGCTCCAGGCACATGAAAGCCCGGCACAGATACAGAGACTGCTTGCCAACTTTGAGATAGCCGCCGATAAAGATCTGGCTATCTCTAAAACTCTGACAAAGCTCGGACCTATCCTCGGTTTGATGGGTACGCTTATCCCGATGGGACCTGCCCTTGCCGGACTGGCAAGCGGCGACATTGCTTCAATGGCCTATAACATGCAGATTGCTTTTGCCACGACCGTTGTCGGACTGGTAGCAGGCGCCGTAGGTTTCTTGACCCAGCAGGTGAAACAACGCTGGTATCTTCAGGACATGACCAACCTGGAATTCCTTTCTGAATTGTTGAACGAAAAACGTGCGGCCCGATGAAACGAAACCTACTCAGAAAAGAAGAAGATGCTGACCCGATCAGCGTTGTATCGAACCTGTTCGATGTAGCCATGGTTTTTGCCGTAGCCTGATGGTAGCTCTTGTCAGCCGCTACAACATGACCGAAGTTTTCTCTCAGGAAGACTACACGATGGTGAAAAATCCGGGAAAAGAAAACATGGAAATTATTACCAAAGAGGGACAGAAAATCAACCGTTATACTCCTTCGGAAGACCAGCAGAAAAGCGGTAAAAAAGGAAAGAAAGTAGGTATCGCCTATGAACTCGATAATGGGGAAATCATCTACGTTCCGGAAGAATAATAAAGAATAGATTATCCTTAAAATGCAGACAAACGCATCTTTCATCCGCCCATCCGGCAACGAAAGATGTATTTGTCTGCATCTCTTTTACAAGTCAACAATACACCCGCTCTTTTATGAATAGTTGTTGTTTTTTAAAACACACTCTCTGCACAACCATTCCAAATTCTATTATCTTTGCTCCCTGATCGGTTCCGAATAGTCATTCCTCTATCCGGATTAAAAGGGAATCGGGTGTAAATCCCGGACAGTCCCGCTGCTGTGAAGCTCCGTCTGAATTTCCGATAACAACTGTTGCCACTGGGATACCTTTTTGTAAATAGATAAGGAGTCACCGGGAAGGCGTCGGAAACAAGGAGTCAGTCAGAAGACCTGCCGCTTATCAAAGGCTGTTTCCACTCGTGGGATTAGGGAAACGGTACGAAAAGATTCTATAAATATTTAGTTAGAACATAACTCATGGAAATAACCAAGAGGAACGGAACGACGGAACCCTATGACAGGGAGAAAATTGCCGTCGCCATACGAAAAAGTTTTGCCAGTACAGGGCAGGAAGTAAGTAACGAAATCATCTATTCGGTGGTAGAAGAGGTGGAGAATTTTGTCGGGAAAGATACCGCAAACCGTAGTGTCGAACAGATACAGGACAAAGTGGAGCAAAGCCTGATGGAACACGGCTTTTATGCCGAGGCCAAAAATTACATACTCTACCGCTGGCAACGGACTGAACGCAGAAAAGCACTCAACAGCATAATAAATGAATTGGGCGACGGAACTGTGATGGATGTCCTGAAAGAGATTCAGAAAGACTTCACCACCCACGAATACAGTCTCGTTGTACTCTATGAAAAATTTTCAGGGTTTTGCAAACAGGAAATGCCACATTCCGAACGTTTGGCAGCATTGATTAAGGCTGCCGTGGAACTGACCACTCAGGAAGCACCTGACTGGGAGTTTATCGCGGCCCGTCTACTCAATTTCCAACTATCGAAGAAACTGGAAAAGCAGGCGGCATCGGCAGGCATCCGTTCGTTTTACGACAAACTGCGCTATCTGACGGAAGAAGGACTATACGGTAGTTACATACTGGCGGCCTACTCGCAACAGGAGATTGAAGAAGCAGCCGGATTTATCTGCCCTGACAGGGACAAACTATTTAATTATTCCGGACTGGATCTGCTTGTCAAACGCTACTTGATCCGTACCCGACTCCATGAACCGGCAGATCCGTACAAGAAATGTATCTGGGTATCGCCCTCCATCTGGCTATGCCCGAACAGAAAGAACGGATGACTTGGGTGAAAAAATTCTACGACTTACTAAGTCGTTTGGAGGTGACAATGGCCACTCCTACCCTCTCGAATGCCCGGAAACCTTATCATCAACTTTCAAGTTGTTTCATCGATACGGTACCCGACAGTTTAGAAGGTATCTACCGCAGTATCGATAACTTTGCCATGGTAAGCAAATTTGGTGGCGGCATGGGAATGTACTTTGGCAAAGTACGTGCGGCAGGAGGAAATATACGGGGTTTTAAAGGTGTAGCAGGAGGAGTAATTCGATGGATGAAGCTTGTGAACGATACGGCTGTAGCTGTTGATCAGTTGGGTATGCGTCAAGGTGCCGTCGCTGTCTATCTGGATGTATGGCACAAAGACCTGCCGGAATTCTTACAATTGCGGACCAACAACGGAGATGACCGGATGAAAGCTCACGATATTTTTCCTTCGGTATGTTATCCGGACCTGTTTTGGAAAATGGCTAAGGAAGACCTTAACCAACCATGGTACTTATTCTGCTAACGAGATTATGACAATCAAAGGGTATTGCCTGGAAGATTATTACGGAGAAGAATGGGAAAAGAGATACCATGACTGTGTAAACGATACCCGACTTTCCAAAAGAAGTATAAGCATTAAAGACATTGTCAGATTGGTGTTGCGATCGGCAGTCGAAACAGGTACTCCCTTCACCTTCAACCGTGACACAGTGAACCGGGCCAACCCCAATGCTCACCGGGGCATCATTTACTGTTCGAATCTTTGTACGGAAATAGCACAAAATATGGCAGCTATCGAAACGGTATCCACCGAGATACGTACGGAAGAGGGTGACACAGTAGTGGTGAAGACGGTACGGCCCGGCGACTTTGTAGTTTGCAATCTTGCCAGCCTCTCGCTGGGGCATCTCCCATTGGAGGACGAAGAACAGATAAAGGAGAAAGTAAGCACCGTAGTGCGTGCTCTCGACAATGTTATCGACCTGAATTTCTATCCACTCCCTTTGCGCAAATCACCAACCAGCGTTACCGCAGTATCGGACTGGGAGTAAGCGGTTATCACCACGCACTTGCCATACGCAATATCCGCTGGGAAAGCGAAGAACATCTCCGGTTTGTAGACCGAGTATTCGAACAGATTAATTATGCAGCCATCGAAGCCAGTGCCGACCTGGCAAAAGAAAAAGGACGCTATGAATACTTCGAAGGAAGCGACTGGCAAACGGGAGCATACTTTGGCAAACGGGGATATACTTCCCCCGAATGGAATCGGCTGGCAGCCAAAGTAGCGGAAAACGGTATGCGAAACGCCTATCTTCTCGCTATCGCACCGACCAGCAGTACCAGTATCATCGCGGGAACCACTGCCGGTACCGATCCTGTAATGAAACGTTTCTTCCTTGAAGAGAAAAAAGGGGCCATGCTGCCACGTGTGGCACCGGCACTGTCAGACAAAACCTTCTGGTTATATAAAGATGCCTATACACTCGACCAAAAATGGAGTATCCGTGCGGCAGGCACCCGGCAGTTGCACATCGACCAGTCTCAAAGCCTGAACCTGTATATCACCAATGAATTTACCATGCGACAAGTACTCGATCTCTACTTACTGGCATGGGAATGCGGAGTAAAAACGGTATATTACGTTCGCAGTAAATCATTGGAAGTGGAAGAATGCGAAAGCTGTGCATCTTAAATAAACGAATAAACAAGAAAACGATATGGAAACAAAAAAATTAAAGAAAAATGCCCTCTTCAATCCCGAAGGTGATACAGAAACCCGTCTCAGAAAGATGATCGGAGGCAATACAACCAATCTGAATGATTTCAATAACATGCGATACAAATGGGTAAGCGACTGGTATCGTCAGGCCATGAATAACTTCTGGATACCTGAAGAAATCAATCTGACACAAGATACCAAGGACTATCCCCATCTGACCCCGGCCGAACGAACAGCGTATGATAAAATTCTGAGCTTCCTCGTCTTCCTGGATTCTTTGCAGAGTAACAATCTCCCGACACTCAGCGAATACATCACGGCAAACGAAGTCAACCTCTGCCTGCATATTCAAGCATTTCAAGAGTGTGTACACAGCCAGAGCTACAGCTATATGCTCGACTCTATCTGTAGTCCGGAGGAACGCAATGACATTTTGTATCAATGGAAAACAGACGAACATCTGCTAAGGAGAAATACGTTTATCGGCAATTGCTACAATGAATTCCAGGAAAATCGTGACGGATTTGCCTTGATGAAGACCCTAATTGCCAATTACATCCTTGAAGGTATTTACTTCTATAGTGGTTTTATGTTTTTCTACAATCTGAGCCGTAACGGAAAGATGTCCGGATCGGCTCAGGAAATCCGTTACATCAACCGGGATGAAAACACCCATCTCTGGCTATTTCGCAACATCATTCTGGAGTTGAAGAAGGAAGAACCGGAACTGTTTACGCCTGACAAGGTGAAAGTGTATGAAGAGATGATGCGTGAAGGAGTGAAACAGGAAATCGCATGGGGACAATATGTAATAGGTGACCAAATCCAGGGCCTCAACCGACAAATGATCTCTGACTATATCCACTTTCTGGGTAATCTCCGTTGGAGTAGCCTGGGTTACACTCCTCTGTACGAAGACAACCGAAAGGAACCGGAAAGCATGCATTGGGTATCGCAATATTCAAACGCCAACATGGTAAAAACGGACTTCTTCGAAGCGAAAAGTACGGCGTATGCCAAAAGCACTGCGCTGGAAGATGATTTATAAATAGTCTATGTTTCCGGGCAATCAACGATAAACAATGGATCATTCATGTGAATCAGTTCTTGAGAGACCTATGCGGTATGAAATTCAATTACTGATTCACATTATCAATGAATACCCGAACAATGGGATATATACATGACCACATTAAAAAAATATTCATCAGCAATGGTTCCTCGTCCATCATCAATCATTCAAATCCTTTCTTCATTCAAAAAACTTTTGACCCCTGATTTTTTTAATTACCTTTGTACCCCGAAAAGACGCAATTCAAGGGTGTGTCATTATTCACACATCCTCTTTCCCCACTCAAAACCTAAACCGAAATCGAAACACTGTACTGACACATTAACCACATTTCCTCCCATACGCCGGAAATGCGGAAAAGCAACATGTATGTATCACACAGATTTAAGAAAAAGTAAAAAGAAATGTTAGTAACCAACACCATGGAAGCTACAGCTCCCACTACCGACAGTTGCCAGGTCAGTGAACCTGTAACAGCAACACAGGAAACTCCCAGGACCATCGCCACTTACACCGCCACAACACCGGCCATGCACCGGAAATCATTTAAAGAGCAAGAACCGGCTATTTTTTCCATTATCGGATTCGCCGTTGCCTATATTGCTGCCCTGATTATCAACCGCATCATCAAGACGAGAAAAACTCACCATTAACCCAACCTTATGGACATCCACCAAGAACTAAAAGAACTATCTAAATTCCTGTCTGAATATTCGACCAGTCTGATGGCCGTAGGCGTACAAACATCACGAATCGTACGAAACACCTCACGAATCGCTGAATCTTTCGGCTTCTTCTGTGACATGACAATCTTTCAGAAAACCATCATCATGACATTACGCGATGCCGACAATTCGCATTCATACAGTACGGTAAACAAGATCAAGCCCATGGGACTGAACTTCGCCATTAATTCAGCACTCAGCACGCTGAGTTGGGAAGCATATGACGAACATTTGTCTCTCAGCGAGCTCCAACGTCGCTATCACGAAATTGTCAGCAAACCACGTGAAAGTAAATGGCTTGTATTGATTCTGGTTGCCTTTGCCAACGCATCTTTCTGCCGCCTGTTCCAAGGTGACTTTATTTCCATGGGAATCGTATTTGTAGCCACCTTGGCCGGATTCTTTGTCCGTACCGACTGATGGGACGTCACTGGAATCATCTAGCAATATTCATCATTTCGTCGTTCATTGCTTCCATGATCGGTAGTACGGGCTATCTGATGCACTGGGGTGACACTCCGGATATGGCTTTAGGTACCAGCGTACTTTATCTGATTCCGGGTGTACCGCTGATCAACGCCATCATGGACATCATCGACGGACATGTATTGGCCGGAACATCGAGATTTATTAACGCCTGTCTGCTTATCATCTGTATAGCGATCGGCCTTTCAATGACCCTTTTAATCACCGGAATCAGCACTTTATGATGAATATAGATTTTATAACAGCCACCGTACTCGACGGTGCATTCGCTGCCGTAGCCGCTATCGGATTTGCTATTATATCGAATCCACCACGAAAAGCCATATTGATCTCTGCTTTCCTGGCGGCTGTAGGTCACGGATTACGTTACTTTCTGATGCATGCACATCTGTTTACGATGGACATTGCTACGGCTTCATTCTTTGCAGCTGTTTCCATTGGTTTATTAGCCATCCCTTTTGCCAAAGCGATTCACTGCCCGGCAGAGGTTTTCTCGTTTCCGTCTCTCTTGCCCATGATTCCGGGAATGTTTGCTTATAAAAGTATCCTTGCACTGACAAAGTTCATGCAGACTAAAGATGAAACCGATTCACTGCGATACCTGGTAGATTTTTGCCACAATGGCAGTACCACCATCTTCGTTTTATTTGCCTTGGTCGTAGGGGCAGCCGTACCGGTATTCATCTTCCACCGCCAATCATTCACAGCTACCCGTTTACTGAAAAAGTTGGTAAAAAAAGGATGACGGCATTCATATTATAGATAAATATCTAAAATGCGAATAGGGATCTGTTTTTACAACGTCTCTATTCGCCATTTTAATTACTTTCTTGCCTCAGCAATGTATTCTAAGGCTTCGGTACATTTCTTGGTAACATATCCCCAATCTTCGGCTGCTACCTTATCTTTCGGAAATAATTTAGATCCCATACCGACACAGAATGCACCCGCTCCAAACCATCCTGTCAGGTTCTCCCGGGTAGGCTCTACCCCACCGGTCACCATTAATTTGGACCAAGGCATCGGAGCCATCAAGCCTTTCACAAAATTTGGTCCGTACACATCTCCGGGAAATATCTTACAAAGATCACAACCGGCTTCCTGTGCAAAGCCCACTTCCGAAACCGAGCCACACCCCGGTGTATAAGCGATCAGCGGCGATTGCATATCTTAGCAATCTCCGGATTAAACAAGGGACCTACCACAAAGTCAGCCCCCGATTGTATATACAGAGCCGCAGTAGCCGGATCAACACTGATCCGACTCCCATAGCCATCTCCGGGCATTCACGGACAGCAAATTTTACAAGCCCGGCAAATACTTCCTGGGCAAAGTCCCCCCGATTGGTAAACTCAAAAGCACGAACTCCACCTTCATAACAAGCTTTTACCACTTTCTTCGCTATTTCCACATCTTCGTGATAAAATACAGGAACCATACCTGTCGAACCTATTTTGTTCAAGACAGCTATTTTATCAAATTTAGCCATAAGATATATACGATTTAAAGATTGACAACCCACTATCACCCACGATTATCTTTGTACACGTCCGCTCGCATCTCCTCCGACAAGCGCTTCGACCTCCGCCACAGAAACAAGATTGAAGTCACCATTAATGGTATGCTTCAATGCCGATGCTGCCACTGCAAATTCAAGAGCCTCACCCTGGGTTCGCTTTGTAAGCAGGCCGTGTATGACACCGCCGGAGAAAGAATCCCCCCCTCCCACACGGTCAATAATCGGATCAATATCGTAATGTCTGGAAACATAGAATTCCTCACCATTATAAATCATGGCTTTCCAACCATTATGTGATGCTGAGAAAGATTCTCGCAACGTCGAGATCACATAGCTGAACCCAAACTCATCCATCATCTGCCGAAAAATTCCCTTATAGCCCTCTGCATCTGTATGTCCGCCTTCCACATCCGCATCAGGTTTAAATCCCAGACAGAGTTCCGCATCCTCCTCATTACCAATACATACGTCTACATACTTCATCAAAGGTTTCATGATGGACTGCGCCTTCTCCTTCGTCCATAGTTTTTTACGAAAGTTCAGGTCGACCGACACCGTCACTCCATGACGCTTGGCAGCCTCACAAGCAAGCCGGGTCAATTCGGCTGCTTTGTCTGAGATGGCAGGAGTAATACCAGACCAATGGAACCAGTCGGCCCCCTCCATGATCTTGTCAAAATCAAAGTCCGCTGCAGCGGCCTCGGCAATGGCAGAATGGGCACGATCGTAAATCACTTTACTGGGACGCATAGCTGCACCGGTTTCCAAATAATAGATCCCTACACGTTCGCTCCCCGCGCAATATAGTCTGTCTTTACACCGTATTTACGGAGTGCATTTACTGCCGACTGCCCGATTTCATGTCCAGGCAGTTTGGTTATAAAATAAGCGTCGTGACCATAATTGGCACAGCTCACCGCCACGTTAGCCTCACCTCCACCATATACCACATCAAAAGAGTCCGACTGGACAAAGCGGGTATTTCCCGGAGGAGACAACCGAAGCATGATTTCGCCTAATGTAACGACTTTCTTTCCCATAATTTAATATTTTAATGAAACGAGCAATTTAGATTATTCAGTTATAATTTATCGTCACCCCCTATTTTTAGCGATAATAAACTGGTAATAGGAGAAATAACAACTCATAAAACTTACACCGAACAAGTTCCGTGTGCGGACACAAAGATACGTAAATTTTCAGGATTACAAAAATTGTTATATATTTGTGTCCATAGAAATAAAACTATTAGTGTGTCCGGGCACAAAACCTCACACAAATAAAGGTGAACGCATGAATAAATTGCCAGAAAGAATCAGAATTAAGGATATTGCCCGCTTGGCAAATGTATCTGTAGGAACTGTAGACCGGGTGCTCCATGGCCGTAGCGGAGTGTCGGAAGCAAGCCGTAAACGTGTAGAAGAAATCTTAAAGCAACTCGACTATCAGCCTAATATGTATGCCAGCGCGTTGGCTTCCAATAAGAAATATACTTTTGCCTGTCTGCTACCCAAACATCTGGAAGGCGAATATTGGACAGATGTGCAAAAAGGGATTCGGGAAGCGGTTACCACATACTCCGACTTCAATATTTCGGCAAATATCACCCATTATGACCCCTACGATTACAATTCGTTTGTGACAACCAGTCAGGCCGTTATCGAAGAACAACCGGACGGAGTAATGTTTGCTCCCACTGTACCACAATATACCAAAGGATTTACCGATGCACTAAATGAACTGGGTATACCATATATATATATTGATTCACAAATCAAAGATGCCCCTCCACTTGCCTTCTTCGGTCAAAACTCACATCAGAGCGGATACTTTGCAGCACGCATGCTGATGTTACTCGCCGTAAATGACCGGGAAATCGTAATTTTCCGCAAAATACACGAAGGAGTGATCGGCTCGAACCAGCAGGAAAGCCGCGAAATCGGATTTCGCCAATATATGCAAGAGCATCATCCCACCTGTAACATCCTTGAACTCAACCTGCACGCCGACCTGAATATTGAAGATAGCCGGATGCTGGATGACTTCTTCTGCGAACATCCGGATGTCAAGCATGGCATCACGTTCAATTCAAAAGTATACATCATCGGTGAATACCTGCAACAACGCAGGAAAAGTGATTTCAGCCTGATCGGTTACGACTTGCTCGAGCGAAACGTAACGTGCCTGAAGGAAGGCACTGTCTCTTTCCTGATTGCACAGCAACCGGAATTACAAGGATTCAATAGTATCAAAACTTTGTGTGATCATCTGATATTCAGGAAAGAAGTGACTTGTACCAACTATATGCCCATCGATCTCCTGACCAAAGAAAATATCGACTATTACCACAGTAAGTAATGTAAACACTGAAAAGAGTTCAGGCTGCAAATAAAAAAACAACATTCTTGCAGTCTGGGCTCCTTATTTTTCCCTCTTCAAATAAACATATCCCTGAGCCGGATGCCGTTCTCATAAATAGGATGATCATAATGGTCGGTGAAAAAATTCTTAAATACGATGGGAAGGAACAAATCCGCAGGATTGATAGAATAAAAGCGTATGTGGAGTATCTCCTGTTCCCACAAACATGACCGAGCATCGGTCCGAATAATGGTGAAACAGATATTCAATCAGGCTTTTACCATATCCCTTACGCTGGCTATCCGGACAAGTTGCGATATTCTTTAATTCGTAAATTCCTTTCCCCTCGTTAGTAACCACACAAACCGCCCTGAGCTTGTCTTCATCATATAGAGCGAACATATCTCCACGTTCCAGATACCGGTCTATCATATCTTCCTGCTCATCTGCCAGCAAGAGCAAATCGAGGAAACGCTTCCTGTCTGAAAATACCTGTTCGACTTTCATAACCCTTTCTGTTGTTCTCTATGTTCAAAAATCATTGTCATATGATCCAGTGCCCATCCAACCAATGCTTCGACGTGTGGAATCAAACTATGTCCCATTTCCGTCAGGCAATATTCCACCCTCGGTGGTACTTCCGCATATGCTTTCCGTTCCACCAACCCGTCGGCCTCCAACGTACGGAGAGTAACAGTCAGCATCCGTTGCGAAATATCGTCTATTGTTTTATGAATGTCACCAAAGCGCATCGTTCCGTTCGCATTCAGCGTCACCAGCACCAGCATCGACCACTTGTCGCCCAGCCGGCATAATACGTCCCTGATGGGACAAGTTCCCGTAGGATGGAAGTTCTTCATTCTCTAATCGTTTCTGTCATATTAAAAACCTGCAAAGTTAATTTGATCCCCTGATATTAAGCCACATTCACATCTATCAGCACAGAATAATACACCTTTGCAGGCACAAAGATAATAAACTTACGAAAGAGAACTATTGTTTTATTTAATCAATTCACAGTCGATGTACTTGCAGAGGACGCAAAGATATTATTTGATTCATAAAAATAATCAAAGAGGGTATGTCATAACTCACCACAGATTTTACCGGATAAACTTTAAATTTAGTCTAAACAAGAGGTACAATCCATTTATTATTAATACTTTTGTACACGATCAAACAAACATAAATACTTTTTCATCAAAGATATGACCCTCTTCACAAACATCAAATCCTTCGACAAATCATTTTTGTTGAAGTTATGGCTATCTCTTATTCTCTACCAGTTGTCCGTATGCCCCGTATCTGCACAAAAAGACACGATGGATATCAAAGACTACATCTTAATCATTAATACATATACCGAATCATTCCCTTGGAGTAACCGCTTGATCTCAACAGCAACCAACTTCGTAAAAGACGACCCCAAACTGGCTGTATACACCGAACATATGAACATGATAATGATAGATAATGACAGCATTCTGGACCAATTCAAAGACAGTCTTTTCGACAGATACGGTTCCCACCGCCCACGTATGCTGCTGTTATTAGGCAACTCTTCTCTCATATTGAAAGATGATCTTAGAAAAATGTGGGGTGACATTCCAATGGTTCTCTGTGCCGGAAAAGACTATACCGGGCCTGAGCACTATTATCTGACGAAACAACCCATTCCTCTTTCCGAACGTGTACCATTGGCAGAATTGTCCCAATCCTGCAATCTCACCTACCTCTATGCCAATCTCTATATCCACGAGAATGTAGAAATGATGTTCCGTACACTCCCCCAGATGAAAAGATTCATCTACGTGGGCGACGAACGCTTTGTCAACCAAGTCAACAGTCAGGAGATTCAAGAAATTCTACGGACCAAACATCCGGATGTACACTATACCTTCCTGTCTTCCCGTGACATAAAGAAAACCAACCAACTGATCGATTCACTCAACTTTGTCGATCCCCGGACCACGGGTATTCTGTTTTCCAGCTGGTTCCACAAACGGCAGTTTGCCGGCAACATGATGTTGACAATGATCCTGCCTGAAATCGTTTCCACGTATCCCCTCCAATATTCGCTCTCAATATGATTGAACTGAATGACAAAGAGAGTGGAATGGTGGGTGGTTACACCTACGACCAGAATCACTTCAATGAAAAGCTGTCCAACATGTTTTCGGAAATCCTCAGCGGGAAATCTCCACGGGATCTTCCACATTATCTGCCCACAGACGGTACACCACTCATCAACTATCAGGTATTGGTCCGCAAAGGTTTGTCTCCCGACGAGTGGCCCGCTCACACCCGTTTTCTGAACAAACCTATCACCTTTTGGGACAAATATAAATATTTCCTGCCGGGAACAACCGTTTGCATCGCCCTGCTCGTCTGGTTTTTCCTCTATCGTATCCGTACGCTCACGCATCTCAGACAGATCCAGTTGAAAGAAATCGAGGCTATGGCTAATTATAAAAATCTGATCGATAACATGCCTTTGCTCTACATGCAGGAGAAACTAATCGTAAACGAACAAGGTGTAGCCGACGACTTGATCTACCTGAACGTAAATCCCCATTTCGAAAAACATTTTTTCCGTAGAGAGGATGTCGTCGGTAAGCGGGCCAGTGAACTGTTTCCTGAATCTCTACCTGAATTTCTACACTTCATCCAGATCTCCCTGAAGGAGAACCGTGCCATCACATTCCCTTATTACTTCAAAAAGATAGACAGATTCTACGACATCGTATTAAAAGGTGCACATCAGGAGAATGTCATCGACATCTTCTGCGTAGACAGCACTGAACTTCATCGTGCACAGCAGAAGTTGAACGCCACAAACCATAAACTATCTATGGCGCTGGAAGTAGCCGACATCATTCCCTGGAAATGGGACTTACTCAGCAAAACCATTCTTTGCGACATCAATAAGCCCATTGAACTCAGTGCACAAGGTAATAACGTAAGCGAAGAACAGTTGGCTGTACCCGACTCACAATACTTCTCGAAAATATATAAGGAGGACCGCATACGAGTGGAACAAGCTTATAAAGACCTGATAGAAGGGCGCTTGGAAAAAGTAAAAGAAGAGTATCGGGTGATCAACATCCGGAATCACACTCACAAAATAGAGTGGTAGAAGCCCAAGCTGCAGTGGAAACCCGCGACGAAAACGGAATTCCGGTGACACTGGTCGGTTCTTCACAGGTAATCACCGGACGTAAAAAGATGGAAATGGAACTGACTTCGGCCAAAGACCGGCCGAAGAATCCAATCGTCTTAAATCTGCCTTTCTTGCCAACATGAGTCACGAAATCCGTACTCCGCTCAATGCCATCGTCGGATTTTCGGGAATACTGGCATCCACCGAGGAAGAAGAAGAGAAACAAGAATACGTCAGCATCATTGAGAACAACAATGCATTATTGTTACAACTCATCAGTGACATCCTAGACCTGTCGAAAATAGAAGCCGGTACACTCGAGTTCCAGTACTCCGACATCGAACTCAACACCGAGCTTAAAAAACTGGAAAGCACCCTAAAACTGAAATTAAAGTCGGACGACGTACAACTGGAATTTGTTCCCGGCCTCCCTGCGTGCCCGGTGTGTACCGAAAAGAACCGGCTCTCACAACTGATCATCAATTTGGTGACCAATGCCATCAAGTTCACTTCCCGGGGAAGTATCCGCTTCGGTTACGAACACCGTGGCAAAGAACTCTATTTCTATGTCACCGATACCGGATGTGGCATCCCTAAGGACAAACAGGAAAGCATCTTCGGACGTTTTGTCAAACTGAACAGTTTCGCACAGGGAACAGGCCTGGGACTCTCCATCTGCCGTACCCTCGTCGAGCACATGGGCGGACATATCGGTGTAGATTCGGAAGAAGGCAAAGGTTCCACGTTCTGGTTCTCCCTCCCTTATAAAGCGGCAAGCACTTCCGCCGGAACAATGCAAAAAACCGAGATTCAGCCCATCTCAGTAGAAAAAGACAAACTGACTATCCTAATCGCTGAAGACAATGAAAGCAACTACCGCCTCTTCGAATCGATCCTCGGGCACGACTATCATCTGATTCATGCCTGGGACGGACGCGAAGCCGTCGAAAGATTCAAAAGAGAAAATCCACAGATTATTTTGATGGATATCAATATGCCGGTTATGAACGGATACGAAGCCACGCAGGAAATCCGTAAATACTCAGCCAAAGTTCCTATCATAGCAGTTACGGCCTTTGCCTACGCTTCGGACGAGCAACGGGTGATGGAAAACGGATTCGACGGATATATGCCCAAACCGATCAATGCACGGCAATTAAAAGCACAAATCACGGAGATTATGCAAAAACGGATCATTTTGTTATGACAACAACGCGATATACCGCCCCATTATGACAGTTTCACTCCATATTCACCTTGATGCAAACCTCCTCAATTTGTTTGCGATCAACTTATACCACAAGGGGGCGAGGCGATCGATATACAATGACGAAAACCTGAGGATGGCATTCATGTCGGATATACAAGAGATTGTAGAGATTGAAGTGCATCGAACACGGATATTGCGTCCTGACTCATTTTATCAAAAGCTTCAAACGATTTACCGGAAAAGTACCGTTGCAATATTACAAACAGAATATAGGTAATGATCGAACATAACCGGTATGTATATATCCAAAAGTTCCACAGATTACACCGAATCACACAGATTAAAAGTAAATATCCAGCTATTTATCGAAGTTTCTGTGCAAACCCGGGTAATCTGCGGTGAACCATATCCGGTCGAGATACAAATTTTCCATTATTCCTCTACGACATAAACCATCTCGTGGGCTTCTGTCAACTGAGGAACTTCCAACCTACCTAACATCTTATCCAGAACCGTTTCCGGAACTTCATATTCGCGTGTACTGTTCTGTCGCCGCCAGACTGAATAAGGTTTCTCTATATAGACAATTTTAACCCGTGCCCCATACGTAATGAACAAGTCGATCAACTGAGTACGCCTTTGACGGCTCACGTTGGTAGCATTCCAAATGAAGTCCTGTCCCTTTCGAAGATAGATCCGGGCCTGTTCTTTAGCAGTTTGTGCCACCCAGCCATTGGCCGCCTTGTCAGTGGGACTAAACTTATGTTTACGCCGGATGGCATCCAAACTGACAACCGGCATATCGGCACATCGAGATTCGATATAATAGTCTTTTCCCATACCGGGCAGACCTACAAGCAATGTTACCTCACATTTAAAATCATCGTGGGGAACATAATCGATATAGGATCGGGGTGTATGAAAGTAGTGAAAACGGGCTGTGCCATTGGCAAATTCCCGTGCCTTTCCCCAACATTGCTGCTCCCGACAGAACATCTCAAAAAATTCGGTAGCCTCCAGCAACACTTCTTTGTCTGTACTGATACGTCCGCAAATATCGGCAACAGTCAATTGTTTCAGCAACGAGGTGTCCAGCCTCAGCGAAGCCTCACAAGCACGCTTTAAAGGATCTTCGCGTTCCATCAACCAAATAGGCAGACCATGATGGCGTACCAGTGAAGCTATATGCTCGCGTATATTGAAAGGAGCAGGTATATCTCTATAAAGAAGAGTACGGACAGTAGTCTCCCCACGTTTAGCATGGTTCTTAGAGGTAACCTGTCCATTCCCCTCATCGACTGAAGTCGAACGTTTTTCCACATCGTGAAGTAAAGCGGCTGCCCAAAGTATTTCCCGTTCCTGTTCCGGAAGCATCGGATAGGCAGGTTGTCGCAGCAATGCTTCGAGCACCATGCGAGTATGTACAGCCACACTTCCTTCGGCATGATGCACCGTATGCTGAGGAACTTGGTTCATATCCCGTACCCACCCAAACTGTTGTTCCAACGAGTTCCAGTCTTTCCGTTCGCTCAATTTCCAAATCATCGATTACCTCCTTTCTCTTGTTTCAACTCCCATACCAGACGGGCACGTTTCCAATGACGTGTCCAATGCTCCCCTGTTTGTACATGACCTTTACGGACATACTTAAACACATTGTGAGCAAAACCGGCAGTAGCATATTCACCGATATTCCGGGTAACCACTCCTTCCCGGGTACAGTCCAGACCGGTCTGTGCATCACAGGAGCCGAAGACACTCGCTCCTGCGCCAAACAGACAACATGCTGTTCCAAAGATGCTACTGTTAATCCGTCCACGCACTCCGTACACAATTCGGGCACGGTTGGCAAATCGAACAGTGCAGCATAAAATTTCACTTCATCCCATGACAGCCATTTGTCCAGACAACGGACAGCAAATACATAAAAATGTGTTTCCAGCCGCTTATACTCAATGGAATGAACAGCATACAGATTTTCCCCGAACAGTTCAATATCTCCCAGATCGTTTTTCAGCAACTCCCAGCGTTGACGCAACTGGCTTGTCCATGGCGAAGTGGTAGGTGCGACATGCGAACGGGCAAAGACTCCATATCTGCTCAAACAATTATTCTCTCCATCCAGCTTCTCGGTATGCACCAAGGTGCTTATCTGCCGGATATCTTCCCAATATGTATGATTGATCCGGTCGTCACTCGTCGTCCCGGGAGAGAACGGATAGTGATAGGTACGACCATATTTTTCTGATAACATAGTTTTTTCTTTTAATCGTTAATACTTAAAACCGGAGTTCTTCCTGAATGATCTTCACCGGGTTTCCCCTTTGAAGGCTGTTGTGATTGCTCCAATTGGTCTGTGCCTGAATCATCGCTTGCTCTATGTTCCAAGCGGTCAGCTTGACCAACAATCGTTCAGTAGCCAGTTTTTTATTCTGCCATTGCGAACGCTGGTCGGATGCCACTACACTGATTCCGCTGGGGATATGAACAGCTCTTACGGCAGATTCTGTCTTGTTGACATGTTGCCTCCGGGTCCGGACGCCCGTAAGGTTTCATACCGGATATCATCTTCGGTAGCCTCACGACTTTCGGACAGGAGGAAAGTCTGTACACCGACAAACCAGTTCTTCCGCCTGTGATGAATCCGATACGGGCTACGGGCAATCCATAGCACAGTCCCTTCCCATTCGTCAGCCAATACATCGCAACCTGCACCTTCGAGTGCAACGACTGCCGACAACAAAGTGCGATTGACAGGACCAGTCTCTTTTTCCAGGATTTCTACTCTCAAATTCCGTTTCTGTGCTTCTCTCAATATTTTTTCGAGTACCAAAGCCACTACACGACAACACTCTACAGGACCACGTCCTGAAGTGATTTGTAAATACGTCTTTTCCATTATCCTATTCTTTATTCATTCGTACGATGCAGGGCATGAAGGTACCTTGGACTTCAACCAGTTCCTCCTGGGTCTTCATCACCCGGTCAATATCCTTGTAAGCCAACGGCATTTCTTCGACACTGCCACCAATCAGCGTGACTCCGGCTGAGAAAGATACTTTCTCAATGCGACCGGGTAAAGTTGTCTTTTGCCTTTTGGCGGGACATAGCTCGTCCCGCTCCATGCGAGACAGAACAAAGGGCTTCACTTATCCCTTTACCACATACCAAATAACCGGGCGTTGCCATACTTCCGGGGATCAGTCCCGGTTGGCCTTTCTGTGCAGGTGTTGCTCCTTTACGATGCACAATGGCTGTCTGTCCGGGAGCGATTTCCTCTTTCCATGCAAAATTGTGGTGATTGTTCACATTGGCCAAAGGTTTCAGCCCCAAAGCTTTTGACAAATTCTTATGAATCCGCTCATGGCAGGCACGAGCATAATCACCCGCTAAATTCATACTAAGCCAGTATTCCTGTCCTTCTTCCGTATCCAACCCCAGCCAGGCAAAGTGCTGAGCCTCGCGAGGCAGGCGGCAGAGGTCGCGTGCCAGCAGACTATAGTGTTTGGCAATGGCAGCACCCAAACCACGCGAACCGGAATGGGACAGCAAAGCCACGTAGTTTCCTTCCGGAACGCCCAAGACATTACCGGCCTGTAAGCTCATCTTACCAAATTCCACAAAATGATTTCCACCACCGGAGCTACCTAATTGCCGTACCGCCTTGCCATGAAGTCCTCTCAACAATTCGGTCATTCGGAACTCTTCTCTGTCAAGCACCTCATACTCTTGTGCAAAAGGCAATCCGCCATCCATACCAAAATGAGTAAACTCCTTCAGCGCTTCTTTAATATGGTGCGAATAGCGTTTCAGAAAATCCTCCCCGGCATCAAACAGGGTGAGATTCATCCGACAACCGATATCAACCCCCACAGCATACGGGATAACCGCATGATCTGTAGCCAATACTCCCCCTATCGGTAACCCGTAACCGGCATGTGCATCGGGCATCAAGCTCCGGCAAGAGTAATCGGCAGCCGCATGGCGAGATTCATCTGCTGTTTGGCTAATGTTTCAATGTACTTGCTTCCATATGTTTTATAACCCAAGGGCTCATCAAGTAAATCATACGGCGTCAATCTTTTTTCGATAAATACAGGAGAAAGATGTTCGGCCAGTTTACTCCATATCTCACTGTTTTTATATACCTCGGGATTCTTGAGAATATCGCCCAAGGCGGCTAATATCTGCTCTTTTGTTTCGTATTTACAATATTTGCCTACGAGAACAACAGCCAGACTACGAGCTACATTATCTCTATATCCCAGTTTACTTAAATCTTTTAAACGTATTCCCATACAGTTTTTCCATTCGCATACAAGACACCGGTTGCCTGCCATTGGACAGACAAAGGACAATATGCGAGATACCAATACTTTAGAAAAGGATATAACCACTCCTCTTCACAGCATTGAGGTGAATAATAAATAAATTAAATGTGATTGTGGAACTAACCAACTTGCATCGCCAGCAGCAGAATTGCGACGCATACTAAAAGATATAGTTGTAAAGACCCATCCTCCCGATGGGGCAACTTAGTTCCGATACTGAAGATATTATTTCTCTGACATAATTAAAAACCCTTTCCATCATTTAAAGGGTGAATACTCTGTTTATCGGCGGCAAAAGTAATGGTTCTTTTGATTTTCACAAAACGAAAAGACATTTTTTTTTCAGGCACAGTAGTGATATTTATAGAAAAACGGCACGAATCACTTCGCACCGCTCTTATTGCTAACTCGCGCCAAAGGTTCCCGCCTCACAGCGTCCGCCTCCGGAGATTTATTTTTAAATGCATGAAGCGGTTAGCGTTAATCTTTATATTGTCGATGCAAAATTACCGTTTTTCTCCCTATCATTCACTATCTTTGCACCTCAAAATTTTAAGAACTATTCAATGATAAACGAAGAAAAGATACATAAAAGCACTTCCGGATGGTGGGCACTCAGCCTTTATTTGTATTCTTGTGTCTCTATTTGGTCACTTCTATCCTGGTGAACGATTTCTACAAAGTACCTATAACGGTAGCCTTCCTGATTTCATCATGCTACGCCATTGCCATCACGCGGGGACTGAATCTGGAACAACGGGTCTATCAATTTTCAGTAGGAGCTTCCAATAAAAACATCATGCTGATGGTGTGGATATTCATCCTGGCAGGAGCCTTTGCACAAAGTGCCAAGCAAATGGGAGCCATTGACGCTACGGTAAACCTGACACTCCATATTTTGCCGGATAACCTTTTATTGGCAGGCATCTTTTTGGCCTCTTGCTTCATTTCGCTATCCATCGGTACCAGTGTAGGCACTATCGTGGCTCTGACTCCTGTCGCTATCGGGTTGGCAGAGAAAACCGGAATCGATCTGCCTTCATGGTAGCAGTGGTAGTGGGCGGCTCCTTTTTCGGTGACAATCTATCGTTTATCTCCGATACAACCATTGCTTCGACCAAGACTCAAGGATGCGTCATGCGCGATAAGTTTCGGGTCAACTCCATGATTGTGATACCTGCCGCACTGGTCGTATTGGGTATCTATATCTTCCAGGGGCTTTCAGTCTCTGCCCCGCCACTGGTGCAGGAGATTGAATGGGTCAAAGTGATCCCCTACCTTATCGTATTGGGAACGGCCATAGCCGGAATGAATGTTATGCTGGTTTTGATAATAGGTATCTTTACCAGCGGTGTTATCGGTATTGCTACAGGCAGCCTCGGATTCTTCGACTGGTTTGGTGCTATGGGGACGGGGATCACCGGAATGGGCGAACTGATTATTATTACCTTATTGGCAGGCGGAATGCTTGAGACGATCCGTTACAATGGAGGAATAGATTTCATTATCCGCAAATTGACCCGCCACGTAAACGGAAAGCGGGGAGCGGAACTCAGTATTGCCGCTTTGGTAAGCATCGCCAATCTTTGTACGGCTAATAATACGATTGCCATCATCACTACCGGACCGATTGCCAAAAATATTGCAAAAAAATTTCAATTGGACCGGAGAAAAACGGCAAGTATCCTCGACACATTCTCGTGCTTGATACAAGGCATCATCCCTTATGGAGCACAAATGCTGATTGCTGCCGGACTGGCACAGATTTCCCCGCTCAGCATCATCGGGAATCTGTATTATCCGTTTACAATGGGCGTTTGCGCACTATTGGCCATCCTATTCCGGTATCCGAGAAAGTATTCCTGAGTGAAGACCGGCCTGCTTTTTGATATTTCGCCCATAGGCTTCAGAAGATGCATAAAAACGCCAAACACCCCGATAATGGAGAAAAAAGAACCGGAAGTCTTTGTCAATCAAAACAAAACCCTTATCTTTGCACCCGCTATTACGAGTTAGTAGCATTAATTCAAATCATTCATTAAAAAAACATTTATTTAAAATGGCAACAAGAATTAGATTGCAAAGACATGGACGTAAAAGCTACGCTTTCTACTCTATCGTTATTGCAGACAGCAGAGCACCACGTGATGGTAAATTTACAGAGAAGATTGGTACTTACAACCCTAACACCAATCCTGCTACAGTAGATTTGAATTTCGAACGTGCCTTGCACTGGGTGCTGGTAGGTGCACAACCTTCAGACACAGTTCGCAACATCCTTTCACGTGAAGGCGTTACATGAAGAAACACCTCCTCGGCGGTGTAGCTAAAGGCGCATTTGGTGAAGCTGAAGCTGAAGCTAAATTCGAAGCTTGGAAGAACAACAAACAGTCAGGTCTGTCTGCTCTGAAAGCTAAAGAAGAGGAAGCTAAGAAAGCTGAAGCAAAAGCACGTCTGGAAGCTGAAAAGAAAGTAAACGAAGTAAAAGCAAAAGCATTGGCTGAAAAGAAAGCTGCTGAAGAAGCTGCTAAGGCTGCTGCTGAAGCTCCCGCAGAAGAAGCTGCTCCGGCAGAAGAAGCTGCAACTGAAGCTGCTGCTGAATAATCGGCAGTATCTATCATTCGTAAATAGGATTAAAACAATAAAATCCTCTCCGGTCCGCCGGGGAGGATTTTTTATTGGATCATCCCGCTACGGAATGGCCCACAGAGAACGCTCTACTTCAGCACGACATAACGCAGAAAGACCACCTGATCGCCGACCTTAACTCTTCCATCTGCCAAAGCCTCCTTGTCTACCCTGAAAGTTTTCAAGTATTTTTTTAAACTTTTCGTTACCGTATAGGGCTGTTCTTTTTCATACCCGAGAATCTTTATACTACCATCCTCGTTGATCGTCACTTTACATTTTATATTGAAAGTCAACCCGCGCAATTTTTTGGCTTCCGTTTTGTTTATCCAAAAGATATAGGTTGCCTTCCCGATATTATTCTTTTTCTCTACCTTCTTCTCCTTAGAGTATTCATCGTACACTTTAAATGAAGGTTCACTTTTATCGCCACACGAAGTGCAAACGAATAAAACCAACAACAATATTCCAAATACTTTTTTCATTACTGAACTCCTTTCTGTTTAGCGTATATCACATAACTATTATCTTCCTCACCGATCGACTCACACAATTCCTGTAACTTTGTCCTATTCTTCCCCTTCCTACCATCTGTCGAGGAGAGATAAGACTCTATTTCCGCTTTCAGCACTCCCGGTTCCACCAGCCTTATATATTGTTTGTTACGGAGTGACCAAAGGGTCCACAACCGATCCGGCATCCCTCCCGCAAAGTCATTGATCACCCGGAAAAAAGTTCCGCGCAACGATGCCTTATCCACTATAAAGTTCGAAGGTGATTTCGTCTCCCACATTCCATCACCCACTTGTTCCTCTACCATCAATCTGCCGACATAGGCCTGAGGCAACTCATAGAATGTGGTTATCGAACGTTTCCTGTCTCCAATGTTGAGTGTGAAGCGGGGCTTCAGCCTGCTTTCCGAACGGATATAATGATAAAGCGTATCGGGACGCAGTTCAAAGAAGGTGCTGATATAAAAATCGAATACTTCCGTATTGGCACCGTACATCACCTCATTGCTATAATCGGGAAGAACAGACAGATGCCTGGCAGCAGGAACCGAATCGAGCAGATGTCCTTCAAAATCCTGTACCCATGCCACAAAAGGGTATCCGGTAAAGGGAAGTGCCCCCACCGTAAGTTCACGTTTATCGGCATCGACTTTGAATACAGCCTTGGAGACCGACTGATGTAACGGAATGGAACGCAACGGTTTCCCAGCCAGATCATAGACATAGATGGCATTGCTGTTAGCGAAAGGCATCAGATAGATACAATTATGTTTTTCGTCAATCTCCGCTTTGTATACGGCACGATACTCTCCCGGCCCTTGCCCGATAGCACCTATATTGGTAACAAACTCTCCTTTTTTAGTAAATAACCGGCAGGGATGGAGTTCATAAACAGAACCGTAGACAAGGATGTAATTTTCGGAAACACACAGATTGTTTTCTCCGACCATCGCTTCATCACGGTTATCGAGCTTGATGATTTGAAAGTCTTTCAAAAAGAAACTGAACGGTAAGTCAACCGTATCTTTCAGCAAGCTGAGGTCACATACCACAACCGAGTCTTGACCGGCCCATTGATAGGAAGCGACCACCGGCCATTGCTCCGAAAGATTTTTCTCTTCGGCCTTGGGAACGACCGAACAGGAAGAAAATAAAAATACTCCCCCCAGAATTGAACTTAGGAGATGAAATTGCCTGATATTCTTCATAAACTCTCCATTTCTATATCATGCAAAGATAAAAATAAAAACGAATAATCTACGAATACTCCGTAGTTTTTTGATTCGTTTCAGAATTTATCTATATACACGGAAAGGGAGTAGCGACAAAAATCATAAAAAAAAGATGCCCGGAACAAATCCCGAGCATCTCCTCTATAAGTCTGTTTTGACAAACAGGTAATCTTGTTCGATTAATATCTGTCACGACCGCCGCCATAGCCGCCGCCACGATTACCACCACCGTAACCACCACCACGGTTGTTACCATAGCCGCCACGATTACCACCACCGTAATTGCTGTTACGACGCGGGCCTTCTTCTCTCGGACGTGCAACTGATACGGCAAGTGTCTTTCCGTCTATTTCTTTTTCGTTCAGTGCTGCGATGGCAGCATTTCCCTCTTCGTCATTAGGCATTTCTACAAAACCGAATCCTTTAGAACGGCCAGTTTCTCTGTCCATAACGATTTTGGCTGAAATAACTTCTCCAAACTCTTCGAATAATTCTCCTAAATCAGCATTGCTAAGATTATAGCTGATACCTGCAATAAAAATGTTCATTGAAAAAATAATTAATACAATTAATAAAATTTGTTATCTTAGAGAAGTCTTAATAAGGAGATAAATTACTCTACAAGTACCTTGGAAATAAAACACATCCTATCAGAAATCTTTAATACGCGGTAAATATAGACATTTACAACAGACTGAGAAACAAAATCATCATTTCTTTTATTTTTTTATTAAAATTGAGATTTTGACGATGCTTTAGTCTCACCTCTGTTTCTTCCGCCTACGGCTCCGGCGCCTCTGCATCTTCTTGTGTTTATAGCGCTGTATCCGTTTATAAATCATCCAGCCGCTCATCACACCTACTACTACGAAGATCAGGATCGTAATGCCCACTCCCAGATTGTCTCCCTTAATGCGCGACCAGATTTCAAGAACATCTTTCGTCTTATCGCCGAAATCACGAATCATGCACAACGTTCTACCACCTTACGGTCCGGGTACTGTATCTTGTCAATCTGCAGGCTGTCTGCTCCCGGTCCGAAGAAATAGCTCAAATCCGAATAATAAGTCAGGGTGGTGTCTGTCTTTGCCTCCATGATTTCAGGCGAAGCCACAGCACTCACATAACCGCTCGCTTCCATATTCCGCAAAGCAATGTCGGGACGGCACATGAAGTTGATGAAATAGCTGGCAGCTTCCGGATTGCCGGCATACTTAGGAATCACCCAGCCGTCATACCAGATGTTGCTTCCTTCCCGAGGCACTACATAGTCCAGGTCCACTCCTACCGCATCCGCTTCTTCGATGGCCCATTTGGCATCTCCGCTCCAGGTCATATTGAGCCATGCTTTATTTTTGGTCATCATCTCTTTACCGAAGTCTGCCTCCCAACCGGCTATATTGGGTTTCATCGCCTTGAGGTATTTTTCGGCAATCTCCATTGCACGGGGAGAATAGTCGTTCATCAGATCCTCTACTGTCACCTTGCCTCCGGCCAGATCACGGGCATGTGCGTAAATGATGGCCGTCCCGTACGCATCGCGGTAACTGTCTTTCATCAATATCTTGCCGGCATATTTCCGATCCCAAAGGCAACTCCAACTTTCGGCATCCGCATCGGGAACAAAAGCCTTGTTATACAGTATCCCGGCCGTTCCCCACATGTAACACACGGCATAATGACTGGCAACGCGTCCGGGTTGACTCAACTTATCGATCTGTTCCCGGATATAAGGAGACACGTCATTCATGTAGTCGGGCGAATGGGGAAAAACGGTGTCGATGGGCAACAGCAAGTCTTTCTTCAACATCCGCTCGATGATGTATTCCGAAGGGCATACCACATCAAAATCTTCGTACCCTTTTTCGATCTTGGTCAACATGATTTCGTTGATATCGAAAGTTTGATAGACAATACGAATATCCTCGCCTGTCTGCTCCTTATAATATGCCTGGAAATCTTCCAGCACTCCGTCGCCGATGTAATCGGCCCAGTTATAAATTTTCAATACCTTTTCGCGGGGCTCACCGGAATTGTAACAACCGGAAAGCATAAACGACGCTGCAAGGCAAAGAGTTATTAACAGCTTATTCATTAACACTTTATACTATTTCTTGATTCTCGTAAATTCTCTTCTATTTTGTTTAAAACCCAAAGGACGTGGGTTTCAAACCAACGGACACTATCTTTAAAAGCAATGACAGTTGGGGTTTAAACCGGCGGTCTCTCGCTTTAAACGGCGAGGCCGACCAACGTCAGGTATCACTTTTTCTCTTTTCCGGCACGCCGGTTAATGACAATCAGCAAGGCCAGCACCACCACGAAAATAATGGTCGAAAGCGGACGCAGTTCCGGAGTCAGCCCTCCTTTGCGGGCATCGGCATAGATATAGGTGGAAAGTGTCTCGAGACCTTCGTTACCGATCGTAAATACCGTTACTGCAAAATCATCGATAGAAAGTGTCAGCGCAAGCATGAAACCGCTAATCATTCCCGGACGAATCTCCGGAACAATCACTTTGCGGAGTGCCTGCATCGGAGTCGCTCCCAGATCGAGGGCGGCTTCGTAAATATTAGGATTCATCTGCTTGAGACGGGGCAACACGCTGAGTACCACATAAGGAGTACAGAAAGTGATGTGTGCCAGTACAACGGTCGTGTATCCCTGCGATATCCCCAGCGACACAAACAACAGAAACAGTGAAATACCGGTAATAATATCCCCATTCAGGATAGGAATGCTGTTCACAAAGCTGATGGCCTTCCGCGAACGTGCCTTCAGGTTGAAGATGCCGATAGCAGTGATACTCCCCAGCAGGGTGGAAGCCGTAGCTGCAATCAAAGCAATGGTCACAGTATTGATCAGCGCATTCATCAGCGAATGGTGAGTGCCGGTAGTGAACAGTGACGAATACAGTTTTGTGGAGAATCCGGTCCAGTTGCCCAGCACTTTTGCCTCGGTAAAAGAGTAGATCATTATAATCACGATAGGCGAATAGAGCAGCAAAAGCAGAATCCACAAATAGGTCTGAGCGAAAATCTTCTTTACCATAGCCCACCTCCTTCGTTCGTATTATCTTTGTCGTCGGTGCTGAACAGAGAGGTCGCGGCAATCAGCAGCAACATAATCAGCGACAGGGCCGCGCCATAGTTCCACATACTGTTATTGATATTCTCCTGGATTGTGGTACCAAACAGTTTGATATTGTTCATCGTCAACAACTCGGCAATGGCAAAGGTTGAGATAGTAGGCATGAAAACCATCATGATGCCACTCATCACCCCCGGCATGGAAAGCGGAAGCACGGCCTTAAAAAAGACCTGAACGGGATTGCACCCAGATCCTGCGCAGCCTCAATATAACTGTGATCCATCTTTTGCAAAGTGTTGTAGATGGGGTAAATCATAAATGGTATGAAGTTATAGACCATACCGAATATCAGGCACCCTCACCGAGCGGAACACTGAAGAAGTCGAACAAGGCTACCGTAGCCAACGTACGTACCAGAATGTTGACCCACATGGGAAGAATAAACAGTACGACCATTGTTTTCGACCGGTTCAGTTTTGCGTTGCTCAGTATCCATGCTGCCGGATAGCCCAGCAGGATACAGACAATGGTAGTAATAATGGCAATACCGATGGAATAGACAAAGGTATTGATAGCTTCGTGGTGCTGAAAAAACTTCGCAAAGTTTTCCAAAGTCAGATGTCCGCTGTCATCGGTGAAAGCATAGACCACGATAAGGAGTAGCGGAATAACGACGAAGATCGCCGAAAAGATAATGTAAGGGAGTGTCCAACTCTTACGTGATGAAAAAAAGACCGATAATCTTTTCACTCTTAACTCTTATTTTATTAGTTCTTAATTACTCTGATACCGTCCGGGGGGATGGTGATACCTACACGGTCGCCATCGTCCCATACGTCGTTCGTATCTACAAACACATTCTCGTCCCAATCCGAAAGCACAGTCAGATGATAATGGTCACCCTTATAAAGGATAAACTTCACCTCTCCGGTCAGTGCACCGTCTTCTTCGTTGTCCTGAAGAATCACGTTGTCGAAACCGACTTCCACCTTCACCTCGCTGCCTGCTTCGATCCCCGTGACAGGAGCACACTCGAAGTTGCATCCCAAAAACTCCACATGGGTTTCGTCGATCAGCTTGCCTTCAAAAGTATTGCACACACGCTCTTTCTTCATAATATGAATATCGAACGGTTTCACCAGCAACCCGACGAGAGCCCCGACTTCAAAATGATGATAGTCTTGTACCAGAAATTCATAGCCATTGCAGAGAACCGTCATTTCGTAATGTACGCCTTTAAAGACAGACGATTGCACCACACCGGTCAGTTGCGCCGCTTCCGAAACCGGAAAGATGTAAAGGTCTTCCGGACGGATCACTACGTCCACGGGCATGTTCTCGCCAAAACCTTCGTCTACACACTCGAATTCGGTATTACAGAAACGTACCAGTTTGTCGTGGATCATCACTCCGTTCAGGATATTACTTTCTCCGATGAATCGGCTACAAACGAATTGATAGGCTCGTTATATATATCGATCGGAGTACCAATCTGCTGGATGCGTCCCTCGCTCATGACTACAATCGTATCGCTTAGCGTCAGTGCTTCTTCCTGATCGTGAGTGACATACACAAAAGTGATCCCCAGAGATTTGTGCATCTCCTTCAACTCCATCTGCATGTCTTTACGCATTTTCA
>ENA-OQIG01000312-OQIG01000312.1-human-gut-metagenome-genome-assembly--contig:-NODE-312-length-28969-cov-2.509639_pt1 | contig 28969 bp, 36 predicted proteins | sample MGYA00242576_ERZ504741 | MGnify/ENA primary metagenome ERZ504741 (study PRJEB26092, sample SAMD00036436) | human gut metagenome | host: Homo sapiens | study: EMG produced TPA metagenomics assembly of... | reverse complement strand
TTTACATATCAGAAACTAACGGAGGTGGTTTTTATGTATTTTCCGGTATCAGCACTGCTGATCGAATTTATGATCCTGTCGATTGTGAATCGGGAAGATTCTTATGGATATGAAATCAGCCAGACGATCAAACTGGTTGCAGACATCAAAGAGTCGACACTGTACCCGATCCTGAAAAAACTGGAAAAGGCGGGCTACGTGACGACGTATTCCGCAGAGTACCAGGGCAGAAAACGGAAGTATTATTCGATCACAGAAGCAGGAAAAACACAGATGGCGTACCTGCAGGGCGAATGGAAGTCCTATCGTGACACCATTGACAACATCATCGAGTGGAGGAAAAAAGAATGACGAGTGGGGAATATCTGAAACAATTGGAAAAGTATCTGAGGAAGCTTCCGCAGAGCGACTATGAAGATGCGATGGAATACTTCACCGAGTATTTTGCAGATGCCGGTCCGGAAAATGAGCAGGCCGTGATCAAAGAACTCGGAACACCGAAACAGGCAGCCGCCGAGCTGATGCGGAATCTTCTGGACAAAAAAGTAGATGAACGCGAGGCAATGGAAAAGGAAGAAAAACAGAAAGAGAAGAAAAAAACGACAGGCGCCAACGTCGTCTGGATCGCGATTCTCGCCCTGTTTGCAGCCCCGATCGGAGCCCCGATTCTGATCAGCATTCTCATCGTTCTGCTCTGCGCGGCCCTCTGTGCGGCACTGCTTGATATGAGCGTCTTTCTGATTGCAGTTGTCGGCGTGGCCGCCGGAATTAAGATGCTGCTGCGCGGCATTCTGGCAGTCTCGGTTTCCTTCGGCGGATTCTGCTTTATTACCGGAATGGGCGTTTTCATGCTGGGAATCAGTATTCTGTGCGCGGTGTTCGGCGTATACTTTGCAAATGGATGGGACGGCTGTTCGTGTGGTGTACACGTAAGGTAACGAAAAAAGGAGGAAGCAGATCATGAAAAAATGGACAAAAACAGCATTACTGACAGGATGTGCCTGCTGTATTGCCGGTGCAGTGCTGATGTTCAGCGGATGGGCAAGCGGCGGAAAAGCATACGCGGAAACGTATGATCTGAATGCGATGAGCGGTTCTGCGAAGAAGGAAGACGGCATTTCCACACAGGAAAGATAAAACTTGATGATTTTGATGAACTGCAGGCAGACCTTACGATCGGCGACCTGAACATCCTTCCGTCCGGTGACGATTCCTGTTATCTCGCCTGGCGGATTCCGTCGAAAAAAGGAGAGACTGCAGTGGAATATCGCGTGCGGGACGGTGTTCTGAGCATCGAAGAGACAAGCGCAGTGTCCGATACGATTTACATTAATATTGACTTTACGGAAGAAATCTTAAGTGGCGGTAAACAGTCGGAAACAGGAGTGATTCTGTATGTACCGGAAAAGAAGGTACTGAAAAAAATAGAGGTAACGATGGGATTCGGTGATGTGCAGATGAATGGCATCCAGGCGGAAAGCGGAAGACTGCAAAATGCGGATGGAGATATCACACTTTTCGGATGTGACATGCAGAATATCAAATGCAAAGCAGATTACGGTGATGTGGAACTGAAGAGCGGAACGTGGGAGAATGGGTCGATCACGCTAGGAGGATGGCGATGCGAAAATCCAAAATACGAAGCTTTCCGGAGACGTGTCGGTGGAAAACTCCTACGGCGAATATTGAACTTGAACTGGGTAAAAAAGATCTGGAACGGCTGGAAATTACGGCAAAGACAGATTTGGGGAGATCGATGTACCGGATACCATGGAGAATCTGATGCAGAAAGAGGAGGACGAGCAGAGCTTTTCTTATGTACCGGATCAGCCAGCGGCAGAATCACACTGATGACAAAGGATGGTGATATCTCGTTGGAAAACGATTAAGCGTTTCTGAATGTTCAGGGACATATGAAATTCCAGAAAAATCGCAAAGCATGCCCGCATGAATGAGCGTTTTTGGAAAATAAGAAAAAAGTGACAAAAACACAGGAGGCTGTTTGGATGGTTTCACCAGAAAAAGGGAAATGATCCAAACAGTCGCTTGTTTTTTGTACTTAAATTTTCAGCTTTTAACTTGATTTGTAGATTGCGGTGCTTTAAAATAAAAGTAATCAAGCATTGTGGAACGGGCTCCACAGACTGGCAGCGGGGGAAAAGCCGGAACGAGTCAGAGAAAACAGCCCAGTGTCAGAATAGGAGTTAGGAGAAACTATGGCAAGTATTAGAGATGTCGCGATCAAAGCGGGAGTAGGAATCGGAACGGTATCCCGTGCACTCAATGGGAGCGGGTATATTTCCGATGAAACAAAACAGAAGATCATGCAGGCAGTGGAGGAACTGAACTATAAACCAAATGAGCTTGCCCAGAACCTGTTCCGCAACAAGTCCGGTTTTATCGGAATTGTTGTTAAGAATCTTTCACATCCGTTTATGGCATCTCTGGTGAAACATGTCGAGAATAATCTGTACACCAATGGCTACAAGTGCATGCTCTGCGAGGTTGGGGACAATCCGAACCGCATCGAGGAATTTGTGGAAATGCTGCAGCGAAATGTCATGGACGGCATTATCTGCTGTGCGGATATCCCGTCTTCTGTCAGCCTGGCGGAAATTCACCGTCCGATTGTCATGATTGACCGCTACGTCACCGAAGGGATTCCGTGTATACATTCCGACCATAAGCGCGGCGGTGAGCTTGCGGCGCAGGCGCTTTTGAGCGCAGGATGTAAGAATGTGCTCTATTTTGCATCGAGTGCAACAGAGCGTGGTTGCTCCATGGATCGTTACCGACGGTTTGCGGAAGTCTGCAAACAGCATAAATGTAAAATTACAGCGATTGATGCCGGAAGCAAGATTCTGAATTTTCAGAGCGGCCCGACGATCTGGAAAAAATACATCAGCCATTTTGATGGAATTGATGGACTCTTTACAGCCGATGTCACAGCGGCAGCGTGCATGAAGATGCTGCAGAAAAAAGGATTAAGATTCCGAAAAAACTGAAGGTGGTTGGCTACGACGGCTGGATTTTACCCGCTTTTTGACACCGGAGCTGACGACGGTCTGTCAGAATGTGCCGGAAATCGCAAAGCGGAGCGTGGACACAATCATCCGCATGATTGACGGAAAGAAGATTGAGGAGATGGAGCAGATTGTGGATGTGACCTTCCGAAAAGGAGAAAGTACCTGAAGATAACAAAACAGGGAATTACCGAATTTTGCATCATTTTCCGGGATTGCGATAGAACAGAAGAAGAACAGATATCAGAGACACTCGATCTGAAAAGAAAGGGTGTCTCTTTTTCATGTATAAAATAAAAATGAAATAAAACCAACTTATATACGGCAAAAGGGCAGAAAGACTGAGCAAAAGGATATGAAATCGCTGCTGAAACAGTTGCAATTGTCGAAAAAATAGTGAAAAACGGAAAAGTGGAACATATGGAACAGGAAAAGCATGGAACAGCGGAACATGTGGAACAGGAGAATGGGAGAAGAAAGAAGATAAGTGTGAATTTTATGAAAAACAGGATGCATATTGCACAAAAACACAAAATAAAAATTGTGAAAATATTGAAAATGACGAAAAAAAATATTGATGATTTGTTGACATTGGGCGAACTGCGTACTATGATACAGGTATGGAACAGATTCCACAAGGCAAAGTGCCAAAACGGAAACGATGCAAATGTGGAACGAAAAGCGGTTGGTAAAGCTTTTAGAGAAATAAGGAGGGAACTATGAAGAAAAAAACGTCATCGCCGAAAACGGCAGAAAGTGGAAAATTGAAAAAAGCGCTCTCGTGCTGGCAGCTGTACATCCTGCTGATTCCTGCACTGATCTGGCTGATCGTTTTTGCTTACTATCCAATGTACGGCCTGATCATCGCCTTTAAAGATTTTAAAGGCCGCATGGGAATCATGGGAAGTCCGTGGGCAGATCCGATCTTCAAGTATTTCAAGATGTTCTTCAGTACCAGTATTGCCATGACGGCAATCAAGAACACGATCGTCATCAGTCTGGAGAGCCTGATCATCGGATTCCCGATTCCGGTTATCTTCGCACTCTTACTGAACCAGGTACAGAGAAGCGGACCGAGACGAATCATCCAGACCATCTCCTACGCACCGTACTTTATGTCAAACGTAGTTGTAGTCAGCCTGATTTCCGTACTGTTTTCCGCAAACGGTCTTGTAAACCACGCAGTTATGGGAGCCGGCGGAAAAGCAATCATGTTCACCAGCCTTCCGGAGTACTTCCGCAAACTCTTCATCGGAAGTAACATCTGGCAGACGATGGGATTCAACGCCATCATCTTCATCGCAGCACTGACCGCAATCAGCCCGGAATATTACGAAGCAGCAACGATGGATGGTGCTTCCAGATTTCAGAAGATCCTTTACATTGATTTACCTCTGATTATGCCGACCATCATCCTGATGCTGATCCTTCAGGTAGGTAACATTATGAACGTGGGATATGAGAAAGCTTATCTGATGCAGAACGGTACCAACACAACCGTCAGTGAGATCATTTCGACATACGTATACAAAGTAGGTCTCCAGACCGCACAGTACAGTTTTGCGACAGCCGTTGGCTTATTTAACTCCGTTGTAAACTTCATTATTCTGGTTATCACAAACGCAGTTGCAAAGAAGACCAGCGATATCAGTATTTTCTAAGAGTCAGGGGGCTTGGAAAAATGGCAAAATAATAACACTGTGAAAAAGAAAAAAGTAAAAATGAAGTACGGGAGACAAGGTCTTTACCGTGATCAATACCGTCATCATGATCCTTGTCTGTATTGCAATTGTATATCCTCTGTATTACGTGCTTCTGGCATCTGTTACAGACCCGGTTGTTGTAAGCTCCGGTAAAATTCTTCTCTATCCGGAAGCGTGGTACACCAACGGATATGAAACCACACTGAAATACCAGCCGCTCTGGACCGGCTATGCAAACACCATCAAATATACCGTATTAGGAACGCTGATTTCCCTGGTCTGCACCATTCCGGCCGGCTATGCACTTTCCAGATACGATATGGTAGGAAGAAAACCGATTATGTTCCTGTTCACCTTCACGATGTTCTTCAGCGGCGGTATGATTCCGATGTACTTAACCGTACAGCAGCTGCACATCTACAACACAACATGGGCTATGGTCCTTCCGGTAGCAGTGTCCGCTTACAACCTGATCGTATGCCGCTCCTTCTTTGAAAGTGGTATTCCGGTCGAGCTTCTCGAAGCAGCAAAAATCGACGGCTGCAGCGATTTTGGATTCTTCTTCAAAATTGCAATTCCGCTGTCGAAAACGATCATCGCAGTTATGTGTCTGTTCTATGCAACCGCAATGTGGAACCAGTTCTTCAACGCACTGATGTTCCTGCAGGATGACAGCAAGATGCCTCTTCAGGTCGTTCTTCGAAACTTGGTACTGATGAACCAGTCCAACCAGATGGGAAGTAGTGCTTCTGAGATGGTAACAAAACAGAAACTGGCTGAGCAGTTAAAATACTGTGTCGTAGTTGTTTCCGCATTCCCGCTTCTGTGCGTATATCCTTTCCTGCAGAAATACTTCGCAAAAGGTGTTACGATCGGTGCAGTCAAGGGCTGATGCAGAACAGAAAATTTATTGTTGCAGAATTCATGGATATAGCAGACATGGTTTATGTGTAGGAATACAAAAATACTAACGTATTTCACTGCCGGAAAAGGCAGCAAAATAAAGGAGGAACAATATGAAGAAAAAAATCGTATCCGTATTACTGGCAAGCCTTATGGTAACCAGCATGCTCGCAGGCTGTGGAAACAGCTCCGGCAGCTCAAGCAGCTCCGGTGCAGGAAGCACAGGAGGAGACACCACCTCTGCATCCGGTACAGAAGCAGGTGACACAGGTCTCACAGCAGAAGAGCAGGAAGCAGTAGATGAGGGAATCATCCAGCTCGACGGTACCCTTCCGATCATCAAAGATCCGGCAAAATTCGAAGAGAAATACGGAAAAATTTCCGCTCTGATCGTAAACTCTGCAGACAGAACTGTAGAAGTAGGCGACCTGGCTATGTGCCAGAAATGGTTCGAGGACACAGGAGTAGAGTTTGACTGGCAGCCGATCCCGCAGGAGAGCGCAACAGAGAAAATCAATCTGATGCTTTCTTCCGGACAGGATCTTCCGGATGTATTCTGGAACTTCGGCGATGGTAAATCCGGAAACACCGTAGTTCAGTACGCAGACCAGGATGTATTCCTTCCGACCGAAGGCCTGATCGAAGAGTATATGCCGAACCTGAAAGCATTCCTCGATGACAATGAGCAGTATCAGCTTGAGATCACCGCTCCGAACGGCCATAAATATGGATTCCCGTACGTAGAGGAAATGAAAGGTCTTGTATTAACACCTGGACCATTCGTGATCAACAAAACATGGCTGGATAAAGTAGGCAAAGAAGTGCCGACAACCGTAGACGAGTGGGTAGACTGCCTGAAAGCAATCCGCGACGGCGGCGATCTGAACGGAAACGGCGAAGACGATGAAATCCCGATGGCAACCTGGTTCGGCGCAACCGATACCTTTGGTTCCTACAACCTGTTCTATCGTTTCACAGGTGCATTCGGATGCGCTGACTCCTACTGCGGAGGAAACTCCTATGCGGATCACTTAAGAATGGTTGACGGAAAAGTTACGTTCACTGCAACAGACGAAGCATTCAAGAAAACAGCAGAATTTTTCAACATGCTGTATGAAGAAGGACTGATCTGGAACGGTTCCTTCGAGGCAGATGAAAGTATGTCATTCAAATCTTCTCTGATCAAAGAGAATGTTGCAAAGATCGGTTCCTTCGGTGTTTGGGGCGATCAGGAAATTACAAACCAGGAAGTACATGATCAGTACGTAGCAGTTCCGAGACTGCAGGGCGAAGACGGTATGACCGGTTTCGAGTGCAACTACTCTGAGCTGCAGGATTCTTCCGATACAGCAATCACAACGACCTGCAAATTCCCGCACGTTGTTGCAAGATTTGTAGATTACATGGTAGGCGATCCGGAAATCTCTGTTACATCTAACTGGGGCGCAATCGGATACAACTATGAGAAAGACGAAGACGGCGTTCTTCGTACACCGCTCGATGAAAACGGAAACTACAAACCTCTGAATCCGGAATATAAGAACTTTGGTGAGGCTCGTGTAAACTCCACAACCTGCCGTGGTTCTATGATCGTTCAGAACGAGTACTATGACACCGTTTGCGGCTACACCTTCGATGCTGTAAAACTTCTCGAGATGCAGAAAGAAAACGGTAAAGATGACATCATGGAAGAGTATGACACCATTCCGCGTGTTCTGATGACCCAGGAAGAGATTCAGCGTCTGGCACAGATTCAGCCGACCGTCTCCGATATCGTTGACCGTTACATCACTACATGGGTAACCGGCGGCGTTGATGATGCAAGCTGGGAGTCCTATAAGACAGAGCTTGAGGGCGCTGGTTTGAGCGAACTGGTTGAGATTTACCAGGGCGCAGTAGATCGAGCAGCTTCTGCAGCAAACTAAAAATCGGGCGAAAAGCGATTACGAAAAAACAGTAACGTAAACGATTTGCAATTAATGTTCTATAACTAAAGAAATTCCAAATGTGGCCATGTTGTATCCCATATAACATGGCCATATTTAAAAAGAAGATTATTTCGTTCTTATTTCTTTTTTGTTGAAGTTCCAAATGGAAAAAGATAAAATAGGAAAAGAGAGAACAGGAAAAGAGGGATCCTATGAGTAAACAGGGAAAAAGAGATTTTAGACCGAACATTCATTTTACACCGGAGAAAAACTGGAACAACGATCCGAACGGACTGATTTATATCGATGGTATCTGGCATCTGTATTATCAGCATAACCCAAATGACGTTGTATGGGGACCGATGCACTGGGGTCATGCAGTATCGAAAGACCTGATTCACTGGGAGCATCTGCCGGTCGCCCTGTACCCGGATGAGATCGGAACGATGTACTCCGGAAGTATGGCATACGATGAAAATAACACCAGCGGATTTGCGAAATACGGTGAGAAACCGATGGTGGCTGTCTACACGGCGCACAATATGGAAACGGGCCTGGAGCAGCAGTGTATTGCATACAGCCTGGATCAGGGAAAGCATTTTGAAAAATATTATGGCAACCCGGTGATCGAAAACCCGGGCACACCGGATTTCCGTGATCCACGCGTCTTCTGGAATGACAAAAAGGACTGCTGGAGCCTTGTTCTGGCATCCGGCGACCACGCAGAGTTTTACGCATCCCAGGATTTGAAAAACTGGAAGAAAACAGGCGAGTTCGGTGTCGGTGTCAATAAAGTGCCGACTGTATGGGAATGCACCGATCTGATCCGTGCTAAAACAGGAAATGAATTTGACGGATTCAAATGGATTCTGATAGTCAGCATGATACATCCGGGAACCGAAGGCCGTGCCAATATACAGTATTTCGTCGGTGATTTTGACGGAGATACCTTCCAGTGCACCGAGATCACAGACGAGCCGCTGTGGATTGATTTCGGATTCGACAATTATGCCGGTGTAACGTATGGAAACTACGACCGTCCGGTTTACCTTGGATGGGGCGTTAATCCGCTCTACGCGAACTTTGTTCCGACCGGTGAGTATTCCGGTCTGATGACACTGCCAAGAGAACTTTCACTTTGTGAGACCGAGGAGGGCTACCGCCTGAAAACAAAACCGTTCGGGATCGATGAGTACCGTGCGGGTGCCTTCCCGATCGGAAATCAGAAGCCGCTGCTGACCGAGAGCTTTGGACTTCTCGTGCAGGGCAATTTCGGAAGAATTGCGCTGAAAAACAGCAGAGGTGAGGAAGTAGTCATCGAGGTAACGGTGGACAGCATCACGGTGGACCGCTCTAAGAGCGGCGACCTTAGTTACTTTGATGATGTAGATCCGAAGCTCTTCAAAAAAGAGGATCTGCTGGTATCTACAACAAAACGTTACATGCGCGGAAATGTCAACATGGAGATTATTTTTGACGTTTCCTATCTGGAGATTTATGCAGATGGTGGTCTGGAGACCGCTTCCGTATGCGTTTACCCGGATGCTCCGTATCAGGTGGTTTCCACAGACGGAGATCTGGAAGTGAAAATGTACACTATTAAAAAATAGGGGATGGAACATTTATAAACGGTAACGATGCAGCATGGCAGAATCGAGATGGGACTCTGAAGCGTTACTATAAATAAAAACGACGGATGTCTGCAAAGCCGATGGAAGTGGTTTTGCAGACCGTTGTTTATCTTGGGAGGTTTTACAAAAATGATGAAAAAAGAGATTACAGACCGAAAATTCACTTTTCACCGGAAGAAGGCTGGATGAACGACCCGAATGGCATGGTTTATGTAGATGGCGTGTACCACTTCTTTTATCAGAAGTACCGTATGATACCAGCTGGGGACCGATGCACTGGGGGCATGCAACATCCCGCGACCTGATTCACTGGGAGCATCAGCCGATCGCACTTTATCCGGATGAACTGGGATTTATCTTCTCGGGAAGTGCTGTGTATGATACGCAGAATTCTTCTGAGTATGGTACCAATGAAAATCCGCCGATCATTGCTATTTATACCAGCCATCACAAGGACGGTTTGGAACAGCAGAGTATTGCATACAGCAATGATAAGGCCGGCACTTTGAAAAGTCCTATCTGAATCCGGTCATCAAAAACCCGGGAATTTCCGATTTCCGTGACCCGAAAGCGTTCTGGAATCCGGTCAGAAGATGCTGGAGCCTTGTTCTTGCAGCGCAGGACCGTGTCTTCTTCTACGCATCCCAGGATATGAAAAACTGGGAGAAAACAGGAGAATTCGGACCGGAAGGAAATCATGTGAAGGGGGTGTGGGAATGCCCGGATCTGTTCCCGATTGAGTATAAGGGAAAAAATGTATGGGTTCTTGTTGTCAGCATGACAAAAGCCTCCGAGGACGACCACTGCAAAATGCAGTATTTCCTGGGTGATTTCGATGGAGAAAAATTCCTCTGCACCTGTCCGTCCGATGAGCCAAGATGGCTGGATGAAGGCTTCGACAACTATGCAGCCGTTACATTCCAGAATGCGAAAGATGTTCTGCTGATGGGATGGGGTATGAACTGGCAGTATGCAGCACAGACTCCGACAGAAGAGTACTGTGGTCAGGCAACTCTGGCAAGAAAACTGTCCCTGACAGAAGTAGATGGTGCTCTGACCCTTGCGGCAGCTCCGGCCGGACTGGAAAAATTCCGCCACAGCAGTTACCCGATCGAGAACCACACAACGATTCGCACAGAGACCTTCGGACTGAAAATTCCGGAAAGGGAGATGCGAAAATCTGCCTGAAAAACTCAGTGGGACAGAAACTGAAGATTTATGTAGCGACACCAAATCACGGTTGACCGTACCATGGCGGGCTACAAAGAATTCAGTGAGCATTTCATGACAGAGAAATATTCCATCAGCACCGCAGCGAGAAAGAAAGACGGAGCATGGAATCTGGAGCTTGTTTTTGATGTTTCCATTCTGGAACTGTTTGCTGAGGATGGCGTAGATGCTATCTCTACAGTGGTTTATCCGGAGACACCGTACGACCGCGTAAGCTGGAAGGGCGATCTTTCCGTTGAACTTTACGAAATTGATGCATAAGGGCTGAGAGAAAGGGGAAAAGCAAAATGGGATACTTTAAAGATGTGACACCGGAATCAGCTGGAATCAGCTCCAAAGGAATTTTGAATTTTCTCGACCGAATCGAAGAGAACCAGATTGAGCTGCACAGCTTTATGGTGATCCGCCATGGACAGTGTGCAGCGAAGGGCTGGTGGAAGCCGTATGATGAAAAATTCCGTCATCCACTGTATTCGTTCAGTAAATCGTTGACAGCAACGGCGATTGGTTTTGCAGAGCAGGAGGGAATCTTATCGCTGGATGAGAAAATTGTCGATATCTTTCCGGACCTGCTGCCGGAAAATCCATCCGAAAATCTCAAAAAAATCACGCTGCATCACCTGCTGATTATGGGGTGTGGTCACGAGACGGAGATTATGGACAATTCCGAAAACTGGATGTCCACCTTTCTTCATCATCCGGTGCTCCATGAACCGGGAACATTTTATAAATACAATACAGCCGGAACCAACATGCTGGCTGCCGTTCTGAGAAAAAAAACGGGACAGAACGTCACAGAGTTTCTGAAATCCCGTCTGCTGGAGCCGCTTGGCATCACATCCCTTACCTGTGCGCTGCTCGGAGACGGAACGGAGCTCGGTGGAGGCGGTATGAAGATGGTGACGGAGGATATGGCAAAATTCACGTATTTTCTGTCCAGACAGGGCGAGTGGGAAGGAAAACAGCTGCTTCGAAAAGACTGGTTTGAACGCGCCTGCCGCAAGCAGATTGAGACGGAGGGCGATTCGGAAGGCCACGTAAAAGACTGGGCGCAGGGCTACGGCTATCAGTGCTGGATGTGCCGTTATCCGGGTTCCTTCCGCGCAGATGGTGCGTACGGTCAGTTCGGCGTTGTGTTCCCGGATCTTGATCTGATTGTGATCCTGACAACAGCAACAGAACAGACGCAGGAGGAGCTGAGTGCACTGCAGGAGGAACTGATCCCGTATGTGAAGAAAGAGGCAGGAGAGCTGCCGCCGTCCCCACTTGCCGATGCAGTAAAAGCGCGTACCGCAGATCTGGCTCTGCCGCCGCGCAGAGGAACGAGAAATCCGTTTATGGAAGAGAAGGTAAGCAAGCATGTTTATGTATCTGCTCCGCTGATGGGGAACCAGCAGCTGCCGGATTCCGCAGAAATTCTGATCGGCGGAAGCGGCCTGTTTTCGCTGGAGACAAGTCCGATTCAGGAGATGCGATTCGCTTTTGGCTGCGATAAGATGTACTGGAAAGTACAAGAAGGCGGGAAAAGAAAAGGAATTTGTCCTCTCCATGCGCCGGAATTTTGCCTATAGTGAAGCGGATGGCCATATTTATGCTGGTTCTGCTGCATGGCGTACGCTAAATACGCTCGAGATGGAGATTCGGCGGATGGACGGTTTGAGTGGTGGCCGCATGATCGTCAGATTCCAGAAGGAAAATCTTCTGCTGGAGGCAGAGGATACGCTGATTAGTGTCGGTGGACTCGGTATTTCACCACGTCAGGCATTGACTGTATTTGGGATAAAAAAAGATTAAACAGATCGAAAGAGAGAAAAACCGGCGGAATTTCCGTCGTTTTTCCATAACAGTGTGAAAATCCTGTAAAAAAAAGAAAAACGATATGCAAAGCCGAACGGAAGAATTGCCAAGTCTCTCTGAACATGGTAAACTTTTACCTATATTGGAAAAGAATCGACGCAAAATATCGAGATACAGGAGGCTCTATGTCAGTTTTTTCAGATTTATTATCCGAATATATCACCATGAAAGATGTCGGGGTTTACCCGCTTTCACAGTTCTGCGGACTCGATCGTTCTTTCATGTATAAGATCATCAATGGAAAACGAAATCCGTCCGGAGAGGATGTTGTGCGGAAGATGGCGCAGTTCATGCAGCTGACGCCGCAGGAAAAAATAGATTTCATGGATGCGTTTTACATTGCCCAGATGGGTGCGGAAGTTTATTACCGACGCAAATCAGTCGGAGAACTGATTGAAACGTTCAGCCGCCGCGAGGGGAAAAAGGAATATATCTTCCATGAGGCGGAGATTGCAAAACTGGAATTGAACGGGGGGGGGTAGCGGAGAGATTCCCTTTCGGGGCACAGTGCATGTGCGGCATGCAATTTTACAGTTGTTTTCCGGCGAAGCTGTAAAAGAAGACGGAAAAATTTCCGTTCTGGTCCAGCCGGACTTCGATTTTGCCATGGAACTTCTGCAGGTATTCGGGGAACAGAACCCGAATTTGACGATTCAACATCTGTTCTGCATGAACAACAACGAGAAGCTGGTTTCGATGCGGAAAAATTACAATCTGAGCTGTCTGCAGAAAATTCTGCCGATCTGTGCCTGTGGATGCGATTACCGTGCGCGGTACTATTACGACAATGTGGCGGCGCGGCTGAATGAGTTCCGCCTTTTCCCGTACCTCATCCTGACGGAGCACTGTGCGCTTGCTTTTAGTGCCGATTACCAGAATGCAATTCTGTTCCGGGAGGAGACGACACTGCGGATGATGCGCGAGATGTTTGAAGGCTATTTAAAACAGTCGGAGCCGTTGTTTGAACGTCTTGACACGGTACAGTCCCAGCTTGGCTATACGGAAACACTGATTCGTCGCTTTATCGCATCAGATTCCCCGCGGTATTTCTTCCAGAGAATGCCGTGTCTTTCCGGACTTCTGACACCGGAAATGCTGAAACACCATCTTGTAAAAGAAATGCCGGAGCGAGATCAGATGATACAGGCGGTTGCGCAGTACGCAAAGGTGATGCAGACACAGGTACTGGATAAAAAACGACGATGTTTTTCTCAGAGGATGGCGTCAAAAGTTTCCTGGAAACGGGGCGCGTGGATGAGTATCCAAAAGAATGCTATTCTCCGCTGGACTTTGACGAGCGTATCGCCCTGATCCGCCGCTTTCTGGCGCTGCGGGATCGCGCAAATCTTCGTATGATCCGGGAAACGAAAGAGAGAGCAGAGCATGCGCTGAATATTTCGGTCAATGCAAACGAGGGCTATCTTCTGTTCCAGACGCGGACAGAGCGGCTGATTTACCTCAGCATCCGGGAACCGAGCATTCTTATGGCATTCTACGATTACCTGGAATCCATGAAACCGGAAGAACTCTGCACGGAAGAGGAGATGCTGGAACGTGTCGAAGCCATTCTGCATGAATTTGTGGCTTGTCATTCCAGAGAAGGTTCGATATAATAGAAAAAAGGATATTTCCAAACCGGTCATCTCGGGTGAGTTCCGGTGTGTGTCTGCTGAAAAGAAGGCTGGACACACACCGGGCGGAAACCTGTGGATGACCGGTTTTGACTGTACGAAAAAGAAATGGGGGTTTTTACGAATGAGTGCAGAAAGTAAGACAAGAATGACGGAGGGCAGCATTTCGAAAAAGATGATTCTGTTTGCGATTCCGCTGTTTCTTGGCAATCTGTTCCAGCAGTTGTACAACACGGCCGACTCGCTGATCGTAGGAAATTTTCTGGGAAGCAATGCGCTGGCAGCGGTCAGCTCTTCGGGCAATCTGATCTTTCTGATGGTTGGTTTTATTAACGGTATCGCAATGGGCGCCGGTGTCGTGATTGCAAGGTATTACGGAGCGAAAAACCGGGAAGATCTGCAGAAAGCGATCCATACGACCGTGGCGTTCGGCCTGGCGGCCGGTGCAGCGCTGACTGTGCTTGGCATGTATCTGGCGCCGAAAATCCTTGTGCTGATGGGAACACCGTCCGATGTCCTGCCGCAGTCCGTCGAATATTTCCGTACCTATTTTGCAGGATCTCTTGGTTTTATCATGTATAACATTTTCGTCGGCATCCTGCAGTCCGTCGGCGACAGCCGTCACCCGCTGATCTATCTGATCGTGTCATCGTGCATCAATGTTGCGCTCGATCTGCTTTTTATCGGCGGCCTTGGCCTTGGGTCGGTGCGGCGGCGCTTGCAACGGTCATTTCCCAGTTCACAAGCGCGATTCTCTGCATGATCCATCTGCTGCGGACGAAGGAAGAGTATCGTCTTCATATCCGCAAAATCCGTTTCGACGGCCGGGCGCTTGGCGAGATTATCCGCAACGGTGTGCCGTCCGGTTTCCAGAACTCGGTTATTTCGATCGCAAACGTTTTCGTGCAGACGAACATCAATGCATTCGGGAAAATGGCGATGGCAGGCTGCGGTTCATATGCAAAAATCGAGGGTTTTGCATTCCTTCCGGTTACATGCTTTACGATGGCATTAACGACGTTTGTCAGCCAGAATCTCGGTGCAAAACAGTATGACCGGGCGAAAAAAGGAGCGCGGTTTGGCATTCTCTGTTCCATTACCATCGCCGAGCTGATCGGGTTTGTGATCTATGCACCGCACCGACTTTGATTGCGGCGTTTAACAGCGATCCGGCCGTTGTCCATTGCGGCGTGATGCAGGCGAGAACGATTGCACTGTTTTATTTTCTGCTGGCATTTTCTCATTGCATCGCGGCTGTGCTCCGCGGTTCCGGGCACGCTTCGGTTCCCATGGTTGTCATGCTCTGCGTCTGGTGCCTGTTCCGCGTCAGCTACATTACCGTGACGGTCCGGCTGATCCCGGATATCCGCGTGATTTTCTGGGCTTACCCGCTGACCTGGAGTATCAGTTCTGTCATTTTCCTGTATCTGTTTTTGAAAGGAAAATGGGTATACGGCTTTGAAAAAGGAGGAAAACAAGGATGAACGCAGAATCGACGAGAGAAGCGCTTGATGTGGCATCGCTGGCGGGAGACATCCTGCTGGCGAGCGGCGCGGAAATCTTCCGTGTGGAGGAGACGATCGACCGCATTGCGCGGGCGTATGGCGTCAACTCCAGCGATGCGTTTGTGTTGAGCAGTGGTATTTTCCTGACTGCTGAGAGTGGAAAAAAGCAGGAATTTGCCCGCGTGCGTCACATTCCGCTGTCGGCGGCGCGGCTCGACAAGGTAACGGCAGTCAACCAGCTCTCCCGCGAAATCGAGGAGGGGCTGCACGCGCCGAAAGAGGCGAAGGCCTGGCTGCTCGACATTCAGCGGATGCCGGACAAACCAAGATGGCACCAGGTGCTTGCATCCGGTGTCGGAAGCGCGTGCTTCTGTTTTCTGTTCGGCGGCGATGTGGTGGACAGCATGGTAGCGTTTCTGTCGGGCTTTGTTCTGTACTTCTATCTGCTGTACCTGCTGCGCGGCAGAATGTCAAAGATTGCGACGAATATTTCCGGCGGCGCGCTTGTCACACTGATTGCCGTTTTTCTGTATCAGGCGGGGATCGGCCATCATCTGGACAAGGTCATCATCGGTTCGATTATTCCGCTGGTGCCCGGGGTCAATTTCACGAATGCTATCCGTGATATCGCGGATCAGGACTACATCGCTGGTTCCGTGCGGATGCTCGATGCACTGCTTGTGACGTTCTGCATTGCGCTCGGCGTCGGACTGATTATCACAGGATATCATCAACTGGCGGGAGGGCTGCAGCTATGAGTGATACTATTCGTTTAATTGCGGAATTTTTTGCCGCCTGCGTCGGAACGATTGCGTTTGCGCTGCTGTTCCAGGTGCCGCGGAAATACTACCTGTACTGCGGACTGGCAGGTGCCTGCGGCTGGATCTGCTATAAACTGTTCCTCCCGCATACGACAGAGCCGGTGTCCATCTTTTTTGCAACGGTGCTCGTCATCCTTCTGTCGCGCAGCTTTGCGGTGTACAAGCGCTGCCCGGTAACGGTATTTCTGATTGCGGGTATTTTCCCGCTGGTGCCGGGAAGCGGCATCTACTGGACTGCTTTTTACGTGGTAACCAATGATCTGGAGCGCGCCGGTGCAAGAGGATTTCTGACACTGAAGGATGCAGTTGCGATTGTGCTTGGCATTCTCTTTGTTTTTGAGTTTCCGCAGAGCTGGTTCCGTAAGGTGTTGACAGACAAAAGCAAATAACCTATTATTGTAGTAGAGATTATAAACAAGGAGGAAGGAAAACAAATGGCATTAAATCAGTTTTCCAGAACACAGCTTCTGCTCGGACAGGAGAGCATGGATCTTCTGGCGAATGCAACCGTTGCCGTTTTCGGTATCGGCGGCGTGGGCGGCTATACCGTGGAGGCACTGGCAAGAAGCGGTGTCGGCCATTTTGTGCTGGTAGACGATGATAAGGTCTGCCTCACCAACATCAACCGTCAGATTATTGCGACGAGAAGCAGTGTCGGAAAATATAAAGTAGACGTAATGAAAGAACGCATTCTGGATATCAATCCGAAAGCGGAGGTAGAGGTATACAAATGCTTTTATCTGCCGGAAAATGCGGACGATTTTGATTTTTCGAAGTATTCATACGTGGTGGATGCTGTCGATACGGTGACAGCGAAGATTGAGATTATCATGCGCGCCAAAGCGTGCAATGTGCCGGTCATCAGCTGCATGGGAGCTGGAAACAAGCTGGACCCGACGAAGTTCCGCGTGGCGGATATCTATAAAACGAACATGTGTCCGCTGGCAAAGGTCATGCGGCGTGAGATGAAAAACGCGGCGTGAAGAAACTGAAAGTGGTCTATTCAGAGGAAAAATCCCTCCGTCCGCTTGAGGATATGAGCATCAGCTGCCGGACAAATTGTATCTGTCCTCCGGGAGCTGCAAGAAAATGCACGGAGCGGCGTGATATCCCGGGCAGCGTAGCGTTTGTGCCGTCCGTAGCAGGACTGATTCTGGCGGGAGAGGTCATCAAAGATCTTTCCGGTGTCAGAGAGAGACGGCAGCTGCAGTAAAAAATAAGAAATAAAAGGGACGAGCCCCGAAAAAGCAGTTGTGCTTTCCGGGGCTCGCCTTGTGTTTATGGAGATTTGAAATTTGAAAAATTACATTACGGCAACAACATCATATTCGGTGCAGCCTTCGGTGAGCGGAATCAGATTTCCTTCTACTGCGGTTCCGTTTACCGTGAGGGAAGAAATACCTTTCTCCCTGTGCTCCGGATTCTGGAAGGTGATGTTATACCATGCACCGCGGAAGTATCTGCGGATCTTGAACTCTTCCATATTGGACGGAATACACGGATTTAAGGTCAGTCCGTCGTAATCCGGCTGAATGCCGAGGATGTACTGGGAAACATTGACAAAAGTCCATGCGGCAGTACCGGTCAGCAGGAGTTCTTTGCCTCACCGAAATGAGCAGCGTCTTTTCCGGCGATCATCTGAGAGTAGACGTACGGCTCGGTGCGATGGATCTCGCTGATGTCCTCAATGTAAGCCGGGCAGATCTTGCGGTACAGATCAAATGCGCGGTTTCCGTGGCCGACAACGGTCTCAGCGATGGAGATCCATGGGTTGTTGTGGCAGAAGATACCAGCATTCTCTTTGTATCCCGGCGGATAGGAGGAAACCTCACCAAGATTCAGGTAATACTTGGTGTAAGCTGGCTGCAGAAGAACAACGCCGTACTTGGTTTCCAGAATGTTCTGGACAGAAGTCAGGCTTTTTCTGCCAGTCCTTCTTTGACACCGATTTCAGCAAGAACACAGAAGCCCTGCGGCTCGATGTAGATCTTACCTTCCTCACACTCATTGGAGCCGACTTTTTCGCCTGCTGCATCATAAGCACGCAGGAACATTCGCCGTCCCAGCCTGCATCAAGGACTGCCTGGTAAACTTTTCGACTTCTTTTTCTGCGTAAACAGCTTCTTCCTCATTGCCTCTGCGGCGGCAGATGGCTGCGTACTCTTTGCCGTATTTCACGAACATAGCGGCGATGAAAATGGACTCAGCAACCGGTCCCTCGGAAGGTCCTGTCGTCTGGAACGGTCGCCCGGCTCTGCAGAGAAGCAGTTCAGGTTCAGACAGTCATTCCAGTCTGCACGGCCGATGAGCGGCAGTTTGTGCGGTCCGAGATGGGTTACGGTAAAGTCGAAGGAACGTTTCAGGTGCTCCATCAGAGGCTGTGCCTTGGTGGAATCGTTGTCGAAATCAACCTGCTCGTCGAGAATAGAGAAATCTCCGGTCTCTTTGATATAGGCGGCACATCCGGCGATCAGCCAGAGCGGGTCATCGTTGAAGCCGCTTCCGATATCCATGTTTCCTTTCTTCGTCAGTGGCTGGTACTGATGGTATGCGCTTCCGTCTTCAAACTGGGTAGCGGCAATATCGAGCAGACGCTCTCTTGCGCGATCCGGGATCAGATGAACGAAGCCGAGCAGATCCTGGCAGGAGTCACGGAAGCCCATGCCGCGGCCGGTGCCGGACTCAAAGTAGGATGCGGAACGTGACATGTTGAAGGTAACCATACACTGATACTGGTTCCAGATGTTGACCATGCGTCCCAGTTTTTCATCTGCACAGGAGAGCGCATATTTTGCCAGCAGGCCTTCCCAGTAGGAAGCAAGCTCTGCAAGTGCTGCGTCAACCTGCTCGTCGGTCTGATAGTGGGAGAGCATCTCTTTTGCCGGTTTTTTGTTGATTACGCCAGGAGCTTCCCACTTGTCGTCTGCTGCATTCTCGCAGTAACCGAGAACGAAGATAAAGGAGCGGGACTCGCCTGGTTTTAAGGTAACGTCGATGTGGTGGGAACCGATCACACCCCATCCGCTGGCAACGGTGTTGCCTGCAGTGCCGCGCAGAACGGTCTCCGGGCGGTCATTTCCGCGGTAAGCGCCAAGGAAAGCGTCGCGGTCGGTATCGTATCCGTTGATCGGGCAGTTAACAGCGTAAACGGCGTAATGTCTGCGGCGCTCGCGGTACTCGGTTTTGTGGTAAATCTCAGAACCCTGGATCTCAACTTCGCCGATGCTGAAGTTTCTCTGGAAGTTGGTCATATCGTCCACGGCGTTCCAGAAGCAGAACTCTACAAAAGAAGTCAGAGCCAGTGTTTTTTCTTCGGTGCCGTTGTTGGTCAGCATGAGACGGTTTACTTCGCAGGAATCTGCCAGCGGAACAAAAGCGGTCAGTTCAGCGGCAACTAAGTTTTTGGAAGAAACAAAGCGGCTGTAGCCAAGGCCATGATGGCACTCGTAGGAATCGAGCGGCGTCTGGGTCGCTGCCAGCCCGGGTTCCAGACGGTATCGCCGTCCTTGATGTAGTAGTAGCGTCCGTTCTGATCGAGCGGCGTATCGTTATAACGGTAACGGGTCAGACGCAGAAGTTTTGCATCTTTGTAGAAGCTGTATCCGCCGCAGGTGTTGGAAATCAGAGAAAAGAAGTTCTCAGATCCCAGATAGTTGATCCACGGAAGCGGAGTCTTCGGGCTTGTGATGACATACTCTTTTTTCGCATCATCAAAATGTCCAAATTGCATGTGTGATACCTCCTTCGTCGTACAATGTAATTTCATTATACAGCCGAAAAAAGAAAAAACTAGCAAGAATTTGCTAAAAATATAAAAACGCCGAAACCGTTTTCGTGACAGTTTCGGCGTTTGTGGATATTCACGAATTGTTCCGCGATTCTGCAAATATTCGGAATCCGCTGGCGCTACGTCTCATGTTTGGCGGGTTCCAAATTCGAACGCTTTATCGTGCAAGCACGAACAGCTTTCGAACTTTGAACCTGGAATATCAGATCTTCTCGTGATTCTTAAATTTCTTAATAACTTTCTGAATACGATCCGCCGGATCCAGCAGTCCGCTGATGGAGCGTCGTGATTCAGCTTGTCGATGATGAGAGCGATATATTTGCTCAGGTCGCAGCTGATGTAATATTCGCGGGAGAGAAGCTCCGGTGTCTGGTATACGACGTTGGTGGTCAGAACTTTTGTGAAGAGTCCTTCCTCATAAGCCTTGTCGAATTTCTCCAGTCCGCTGGTGAACAGTCCGAAGGTCGAGCACATGTAGATGTTGCGTGCCTCACGATCCTTTAAGAGTTTGGCAACTTCCAGCATACTCTCGCCGGAGGAGATCATATCGTCGATGATGATCATATCCTTACCTTTGACATCAGCACCGAGAAACTCATGGGCAACGATCGGGTTGCGTCCATCAATGATGGTAGAGTAGTCGCGGCGTTTGTAGAACATACCCATGTCAACACCGAGGTTGTTTGCCATGTAGATAGCACGGCCCATACCGCCCTCATCCGGCTGATGACCATCAGATGATCCTTGTCGAGCTTCATATCCGGTGCATTGCGCAGGATGTTTTTGATGAACTGGTAAGCCGGCTGGATGGTTTCAAATCCATGCAGCGGAATCGCGTTCTGGACACGCGGGTCGTGAGCGTCGAAGGTGATGATGTTTTCTACGCCCATAGCAGTCAGCTCCTGCAGACCAAGTGCGCAGTCGAGAGACTCTCTTCCAGATCTCTTGTGCTGGCGGCTCTCATACAGGAATGGCATAATGACATTGATTCTGCGGGCTTTTCCACCGATGGCTGCGATGACACGCTTCAGATCCTGGAAGTGGTCGTCCGGAGACATGTGGTTGGTGTAGCCGCACAGAGAATAGGTCAGGCTGTAGTTGCAGACATCGAGCAGAATGTAGATATCGTCACCGCGGACAGATTCGTTGATGATACCCTTTGCCTCGCCTGAACCGAAACGCGGAACCTGAGACTGGATAATGTAGCTGTCACGCTCATATCCTTCATAGGCAGCGACATATTTTTCCGCAAATTCATTGCCGCGTCCCTTTCTCCAGCTGACCAGATAATCGTCGACCTTTTTTCCAAGTGCGGCGCTGCTGTTCAGCGGGATCAGTCCCAGTCTTCCGATTGGCAGTGTGTCAAAATGTCCTTCAGTTCCCTTACTCATGCTTTGGTTCCTCCCAAAAGTTTTTCTGGATCCGAATATCGTTTCCAAAAAGTTTAATGATGGTGTAGTTACTTGAAATTCGTGAAAAGGTACGTTCCGAGTACGTCTCCATGAAGCGGTCAAGGGGCAGGTTCGTGGAGATGATCGTCGATTTCTTCCGCAGGATGCGTTCGTTGATGCAGAGAAAGAGCTGGGAAGAGACGAAGCTGTTGGTCAGTTCCGTACCTAAATCATCGATGATCAGAAGATCGCAGTCAAAGATATTGGCGTGAGCGTCTTTTGCTTCTTCTGAACTGGAAAAGGTGTAGCGTGCAAACAGGTCAAACAGAATCAAATGCAGTAAAATAAATCACACAGAACGACTGCTCGATCAACTCGCGGGCAATACAGTGCGAAAGAAACGTTTTTCCGACACCGGTGTCGCCGTAAAAGAAGAGATTTTCAAACGACGAGCCGAAATTGCGGACGAACGCCTGGCTTTTTTCGAGCGCGGCAGCAGCGGCCTCGCGGGAAGTGAGCGGTGTTCCGGTACTGGTCAGGCTGTCCGAGTAGTAATCCAGGGAGAACTGGCTGAAATTTTCGGCTTTCAGAAGCTCCTCCACGTTGGACTGCCGGTACAGAAGATCGACGGCAGCTTTTTTGAAGCAGGCGCATTTCTGCGTGCCGTTGATGTAGCCGGTGTCGCGGCAGAGCGGGCAGTCATACGTCAGCTCGAGATAGTCTGCCGGGTAGCCGTGCATGGAAAGGAGCGCCGCGCGTTCCTGGGAACGGTCACGGATGGCAGCATTCAGGTCGAGATCCATGGAAGCGTCTCCGTTCAGCATCGCTTTTGCTTTCCGGACCGAGAGGGATGCAATCTCGGCGTCGATTTCCGCAAGGCGCGGAATCTTTTCATAAGCAATGCGGATGTGCTCCTGCTGTTCTCTCTGGTGGCGGAGCTGCCGTTCGTTGTACATACGCATAATGCATCGTATTGCGGGTTTGTCAGTGCCATAGTTGTTTCGTCCTCCGGGCGTATTTCAGAAGCTGTTCTTCTAACTTCTGGTAGTCGTATTCTCTCTGATGGAAATTGTTGAAGCGGTTACTTGAAGCAGCAGGAGCGGTTTTTCGTGCCGCATTCTGATCAGAAGCGGTTTTCTTCCTTTTCTGGTGCTCCGCATCGCGCTGTTCGACGTCTGCCATGGAGCGGACGCCTGTTCCTTCCATTTGGAGAGAATGCCTTCCGCGTACTGGAAGCTCGGCTGGCCGATCTTGGAAACGGTGCGCTGACAGGCTTCCGTGATAAGATCAATCGTAAAACCGTAGGTATTCAGCCAGCGGTCCATCATCTCGGCTTCTTTTTCCACCGGTGCGCGGTTGCGGATGCCGAATGCTTTCAAAATTGTGTAGTAATGTTTGTTGAATGTCGTGGTCTCCTGTTTGGCAGAGGCAACATCGCGGATTCCGCTTTCCTGCCAGGCGAGTCCTACCTTTTTCAGGTAGTGGATGCTGGTGCTTCCCTTCGAAACACAGTATTCCACCAGGTATTCCAGAAGATCCGCGGAAAAGTGGAGATCATCATAGAAAAACATGATGCATTCGATTTCCGTCGGCGACAGAAGATGACCGAAATACGTCTGCGCAACGTAAAGAACGTGCTGCAGTTCTTCGCGGCTGCCGGGAGCGTGTTTTTTTTCTGCTGACTGTCTGGAAATACCGGAACTGGAAAGATCATCTGCCGGAGAAGAGGCAGATGGGGCAGAAACGGCCGGCTGTGGTGATGGAGCCGGGGTCTGTTCCGTCTGCGGGATTTCAACGGATACAGCAGAAACAGCCGGTGCAGCCGCAATCGGGCCGGAAATCGAGGATTCCGGTGTTGGAAGGATTCCGCTTTCTTCCTTCCGGACAAGCGGCAGAAAGGCGATTCCGGTCGGAACGCTTTCCCCAGTGGTGTAGGAGAGCGAGAGGAGTCCCTGCTTCTCCCAGTATTTCAGCGCCCGGACGATATCGTTTCCGTGCAGGAAAAAAATCTGCCATCGATGACAGAGTGGAATCCTGCTGATGGTCTTTGACCAGCTTCAGCAGATAAAGGTACACTTTTACAAATTCTCCGTTGGCTGCGGGCATATATTGTTCCAGAAAAAGATCCGGCACAGCAGTCACACTGGCCAGGCAGTCATTGTTTAATGTCAGCATACTCAAAATTACACCATCCTGTTCTTATCGTGCGGCAGATTTTTACTTTTAGCGATCTGTTTTTTATTATACGTCTTGCCTTCTCATACACAACCAAGTATAACACAGTATTTTCGACAAGTGAATAGGTGTTTTGCGGAAAAAACATTCCGGGAAAAAGGCACGGTGGATGAAAAAGGACTGTGGACAATGTGGATAATGTGGAGAAATCCGTTTTGTGAAATATTATCATCTACCAAAAATGTTGAAAAATGGAGGAAAACAGGGAAGTATAGGACTTTCTGGTGATATCGTTATGTAAACAAAGTTATACACAGGGAATCCACATTGTGTGGATCGTAAAAATGTGTATAAAATTGTGGACAATGTGGATAACTCTGAAAACAGGCGAAAATACAGGAAAATAGCTGTGAATAAAAATGTGCGTAACTATTTGGCGAAAAGACAGATTGTGTGGATTCGGAGCAAAAAAAGACCCTGTGGAAAAAAGGAAAACTCCATTTTCCACAGGGAGCAGGTAAAGCGAAAGAATGATTTTATTTTTCGGAAGCAAGAAGCTCCTCACCGATTTTTACAACGTCTCCGGCACCCATGGTGATCAGCATGTCGCCTCGGCAAGATTTTCGTTCAGATAGTTTTCGATTTCCGCAAGGATGGGAAATATTCGCAGGCAGTGCCGAGTTTTACAATGCGCTCCTGGATATCTTTGGAGGAGATGCCGAGCGTATCGGTTTCTCTGGCTGCGTAAATATCGGCGAGAACCACATGGTCTGCCAGGGAAAGAGCGGCGGCGAAATCATCGAGCAGCGCTTTCGTTCTGGTGTAGGTATGCGGCTGGAAGACGCACCACAGTGTTCTGTGCGCACAGTTTTCAGCGGCTTCCATCGTTGCACGGATTTCGGTTGGATGATGCGCATAATCGTCGATCACCTTTGCTCCGTGGTATGTACCTTATACTGGAAACGGCGGTCGGTTCCGCGGAAGGTGGCAAAGCCTTCGTGGATGGCGTTTTCCGGCAGCTGCAGTTCATCGGCCAGTGCAATGGCAGCCAGGGCGTGGAAACGTTGTGAAGTCCCGGAACCATCAGCGTGTAGCGACCGCGCAGCTCGCCACGGCAGATGCAGTCGAAGGATGGGTGATCCAGCTCATCGTAGGTAATATTGGCAGCGGTATAGTCAGCAGCAGCCTGGTTCTCCAGTGCGTAGGTGACAACCTTACAGCCAAGACCTTCGGTCACGTAATCGTATTTCGGCGTATCGGCGTTGATAATCAGCATGCCGTCGGTTGGGAGCAGACGGGCAAACGCACGGAAGGAGTGGCGGATGTCATCGATATCCTTGAAGAAATCGAGATGGTCTGCATCCATGTTGAGGATAATGCCGATTTTCGGGAAGAAGCTTAAGAAACTGTTGGTATACTCGCATGCCTCGGTCAGGAAGGTTTCGGAATGGCCGACACGGATATTTCCGCCGATGGACGGAAGAATACCGCCGACAGAAATAGTCGGATCGCAGTCAGCGGCCATCAGAATGTGGGAGAGCATAGAAGTTGTTGTCGTCTTTCCGTGTGTACCGGAAACGGCGATCGGTGTATCGTAGTTGCGCATGATCTGTCCGAGCAGCTCGGCACGGGTCAGCATCGGAACACCGGCAGCTTTTGCAGCGGCAAATTCCGGATTGTCCGGATGGATGGCTGCGGTATAAACAACAAGGTCGGTTCCCGGAAGAATGTTTTCTGCCTTCTGACCGTAGAAAACCTGTGCGCCAAGAGAAGTCAGGTGGCGGGTCAGGTCACTTTCTTTTGCATCGGAACCGGAAATTGTAAAGCTTTCTTTTAAAAGAATCTCGCAAGGCCGCTCATGCTGATGCCGCCGATGCCAATAAAATGTATATGGATTGGTTTACTGAAATCTACTTCGTACATGGTATCTCCTTCAATGTGTCTTTTCACTGAAAATGGGGAAATTTTCTCAATACATATTTTTCGATTAATATAGGAAAGAACAGAACGAAATGCAGCGCCGGTTCCCCGGAATCCGGCTGGAACTGTTCTGGCTAATAGTATACACGTATTTGCCGGAAAAGTAAAAGAAAAAAAGACGGATGAATTCGAAAATGAAATAAAAAACAATGGATAAGTATTATAAACCAGATCATATGCAAAAAGAAATATTGCAAACTAAAATGAACGAAATGTAACAAAAACTGGTAAAAATAAATGAATACGCTGTCGAAAATTGTAGAAAATCATGATACGATTTTTGACACAAATAAAATGCATAGTCAAAATCAATAAAATATAAGATAAAATAAAAGAAAAATTATAAAAAATGTTCACAATGAGACGGAAGTGTGATATAATTTTAATTGTAGTTATCAAAGAAGTGCGTGGATATGAAAAACCAGAACCGACAGCATGGTGGCTGTTTCATACACAGGGAGGCAGGTGCTGTTTCGCTGCGTGCGAAAGTGATTCAGGTGTAAGCAGCCCCTTCTTGCAAGGCAAAGCCTGAAATGGGGGCAGTGAAGGTTACCGCTCGCGGAAACCGGTGAACGGTAAGCGTAGAACCGTACATTCTTACAGTTACTGCAAATCTTTAGATACGACAAGAGGTGATTGCATGATTAAGAAAGAGATGATAGCAATGCTGCTGGCAGGCGGTCAGGGAAGCCGTCTCGGTGTGCTCACGGAGAAAGTGGCAAAACCGGCAGTAGCATTTGGCGGAAAGTATCGAATCATCGACTTCCCGCTCAGTAATTGTATCAATTCAGGAATTGATACGGTAGGCGTACTGACCCAGTATCAGCCGCTGCGGCTGAATACCATATCGGAATCGGTATTCCGTGGGATCTCGATAAAAACGAAGGCGGCGTAACCGTTCTGCCGCCATATGAAAAAAGTACAAACAGCGAATGGTATACAGGAACTGCAAATGCAATTTACCAGAACATGGCTTATATGGAAACATACAATCCAGAATATGTTCTGATTCTTTCCGGCGACCACATTTACAAAATGGATTACGAGGTGATGCTTGACTATCACAAAGCAAACCACGCAGATGTGACCATCGCATGTATGCCGGTACCGATCGAAGAAGCAAGCCGTTTCGGTGTCATGATCACAGACGGAAACGGAAGAATTACCGAATTTGAAGAAAAACCGGAGCACCCGAGAAGCAACCTCGCTTCTATGGGCATCTATATTTTCAGCTGGAAAGCATTAAAGGAATCTCTGACAGCCCTGAAGGATCAGCGAGTTGTGACTTACGGAAAACATAATTCTGCCGTACTGCCGCGACAACGGAAAACGTTTGTTTGCGTATGAGTTCAACGGCTACTGGAAAGATGTCGGAACGCTTGGCTCCTACTGGGAAGCAAATATGGAGCTGATCGATATTATTCCGGAATTCAATTTATATGAGGAGTTCTGGAAGATCTATACCAAAGGTGATATCATCCGTCCGCAGTATGTTTCCGGGGACGCTGTCATCGACCGCTGTATTATCGGCGAGGGCGCTGAAATCTACGGAGAGGTACATAATTCCGTCATCGGTGCGGATGTGCGCATTGAAAAGGGTGTTGTTGTAAGAGATTCTATTATTATGCGCCACAGCACAATCGGCGAGGGAACCCAGGTCAATAAGGCCATTATTGCAGAAAACGTACATGTCGGCAAACATGTTGTGATGGGCGTTGGCGAGGAAGCGCCGAACGTCTTAAAACCGAATATTTACGGATTCGGACTTGTGACCGTTGGAGAAAAGGCAGTCATTCCGGATGGCGTAACCATTGGAAAGAATGTCTGCATTTCCGGCGAAACTTCCCTTGAGGATTACCCGGATGGCACACTTCCGTCCGGCGGAGCAATTGTAGAAAAGGACGGTGAGTAATATGAGAGCATTGGGAATTATTCTTGCAGGCGGTAACAACAACAAAATGAGAGAGCTGTCCAATAAAAGAGCCGTTGCAGCTATGCCGGTCGCAGGCAGCTTCCGCAGCATCGATTTTGCGCTGTCAAGCATGGCAAACTCTCATATTCAGAAGGTGGCTGTCCTGACACAGTACAACGCCAGATCTTTAAATGAACATTTGAGCTCTTCCAAATGGTGGGATTTCGGAAGAAAACATGGCGGTCTGTTTGTATTTTCTCCAACCGTTACATCAGATAACAGCTGGTGGTACCGTGGAACGGCAGACGCGATCAGTCAGAACCTGAGCTGGCTGAAAAACAGCCATGAACCGTACGTAGTCATCGCATCGGGAGATGGCGTATACAAACTGGATTTCAATAAGGTACTGGAATACCATATTGCAAACGTGCGGATGTTACCGTGGTATGCACGGATTCAAAGGAAGCAGATACCAGCCGCTTCGGCGTCCTGAAGATGAATGAGGACTGCCGCATCGAGGAGTTCGAGGAAAAACCGATGGTTTCGAGCTCCAACGTGATCTCTACCGGTATCTATGTCATCCGCCGTCGCCAGCTGATCGAAATGATTGAGCGCAGCGCACAGGAAGACCGCTACGACTTTGTAAAGGATATTTTAATCCGTTACAAAAACTTGAAACGGATTTACGGATACAAGATCAATACCTACTGGAGCAACATTGCTACCGTAGATTCCTATTACAGAACCAACATGGATTTCCTGAAACCGGAGGTAAGAGATTACTTCTTCGGCCAGTATCCGGGCATCTACTCCAAGATCGACGATCTTCCGCCGGCAAAATACAATCCTGGCTGTGCAGTGAAAAATTCTCTTGTATCCAGCGGCTGTATCATCAACGGACAGGTTGAGAACTCTGTTTTGTTCAAGAAGGTATATGTTGGAAACAACTGTGTGATTAAAAATTCTATCATCTTAAATGATGTATATCTCGGAGACAACACTCACATTGAAAACTGTATTGTGGAGAGCAGGGACACCATCCGTGCAAACTCCTATCACTGTGGGGAGGACGGCATCAAAATTGTTGTCGAAAAAAACGAAAGATACGCCATCTGATTATGGGGTGAAAGGGGCATAAAAATTTATGAACATTACAGACGTGAGAGTACGCAAGGTAACAAAAGAAGGAAAAATGAAGGCGGTTGTGTCTATCACAATCGATGACGAATTTGTTGTACATGATATCAAGGTGATTGAAGGAGAAAAAGGACTGTTTATCGCAATGCCGAGCCGTAAGTACGGACGGGGAGTACCGCGATATCGCACATCCGATCAACTCCGGAACCAGAGAAAAAAATTCAGACCATTATCCTGAAACAGTACGAACAGGCGATGGCAGAAGCGGAAGCAGAGGAAGCTGCTGCAGAGGCCTGAGCAAAAAAGGAAGAAAGAATGCCCCCCGGGCGGAAAACGGAAGTGGTTACGTTTTCCG
>ENA-OQIG01000311-OQIG01000311.1-human-gut-metagenome-genome-assembly--contig:-NODE-311-length-28970-cov-2.994487_pt1 | contig 28970 bp, 37 predicted proteins | sample MGYA00242576_ERZ504741 | MGnify/ENA primary metagenome ERZ504741 (study PRJEB26092, sample SAMD00036436) | human gut metagenome | host: Homo sapiens | study: EMG produced TPA metagenomics assembly of... | reverse complement strand
ATCGCAGCAAGCTACCGCATTTTAGGCCTGATGAGCTATTTAACAGCTGGTCCTCAGGAATCCAGGGCATGGACCATTAAAGTAGGAACAAGGCTCCTCAGGCAGCTGGAAAGATCCACAGTGACTTTGAACGTGGCTTCATCCGTGCAGAAGTAGTAAGCTATGATGACTGATGGCATGCGGCAGCATGAACGCAGCAGAAAGGAAAAAGGTCTGGTACGTTCCGAAGGTAAGGAATATGTGATGAAGGACGGAGATGTTGTACTGTTCCGTTTCAATGTATAATGATTGAGAATTAATCGATAGTAAAAAACAAACTGCCTGCTCTGCAGGCACTTGTTTTATATGCAGATAGCCATTTAACAGGGCAGCTGCAAATAACGGAAAGGAACAGTATATTATGGAATTACTCACATCCACAGGTGCGGACTTAAGTTTCGTCCATCTTGGGATCACCATAGAACACCTGCGAAACAGCATCAGTATCTTTGGCTTTCGCATTGCATTTTATGGTATTATCATTGGCTGCGGTATGTTAGCCGGTATGGCGGTGGCTTTCTCTGATGCCAAAAGGCGGGGACAGGACCCGGATCTGTATATGGATTTTGCACTGTATGGATCATTTTTTCCATTATCGGTGCCAGACTCTACTATGTGATCTTTGAGTGGGATAATTATAAAAATGATCTGCTGCAGATCTTTAACCTTCGCGCCGGCGGACTGGCTATTTACGGCGGTGTGATCGGAGCAGTACTGACCTTCTTATTTTTACAAAAGTACGGAAACAGTCCTTCTTTTCCATGGCAGACAGCGGCGTATTAGGACTGATCACAGGACAGATCATTGGCCGCTGGGGCAACTTCTTTAACTGCGAGGCATTTGGCGGATACACCGATAACCTGTTTGCCATGCGCATTAAAGAAAGTATTGTAAACCCGTCTATGATCTCAGCCGGACTGTTAGAACATGAGATCGTGGAAAATGGTGTAAAATACATCCAGGTACACCCCACCTTTCTTTATGAGTCCTGCTGGAACCTGTGCGTATTGGCATTTATGCTCTGGTATAGGAAGAGAAAGAAATTTGACGGTGAAATGCTGTGGGTTTATTTCCTGGGATATGGTCTGGGAAGAGTGTGGATCGAAGGACTGCGTACGGATCAGCTGAAGCTTCCGGGAACAGGACTGGCAGTTTCCCAGCTGCTTTCCGCAGCTTTAGTGGGAGCAGCAGTAGGCATCCTCCACTACAAACACAGTAAATTAAAAAAGCAAAAAAATATCTAAAAATATCTAAAGAATTTCAAAGCTGCAGAAGACGATTTCTGCAGCTATTTTGTTGTTATTTTGAAAGAAAAACGTAAAAAATCCTTGTCATTTCCCTCTTTCTGTACTATTATAAACATACAAGTGGTAGAAAGTGGTGCAAAGTGGTAGAGGATGGTTGTTGCGTGGATGAAGTGGAGGTATAAGGAGCCTCTTCTGCATCCCGCCTTGCCATGTAATGTACAAGCAGGTGATAGCTATGTTCATGGGTGAATACAATCATACAGTGGATGCGAAGGGGCGCCTGATCGTTCCTTCCAAGTTCAGAGAGCAGTTAGGGGACGAATTCGTGATCACGAAGGGACTGGATAACTGCCTTTTTGTGTATGACAATTCCGAATGGGCTGCATTAGAAGAAAAGCTTCGTGCATTACCGATTACCAACACCGCAGGACGTAAGTTTTCACGTTTCCTGTTGGGAAGCGCCGCCACCTGTGAAGTAGACAAGCAGGGCCGTATCCTTCTCCCTCTGTTTTAAGAGAATTTGCAGGGATCGGGAAAGACGCAGTGCTTGTAGGCGTTGGAAGCCGCATTGAAATCTGGAATAAGGATAAATGGATGGAAGCCAACACCTTTGATGATATGGAAGAAATTGCAGAACATATGGAAGGCTTGGGTATTTGATGGAGGAACATGGATTTGTACATAAGTCTGTACTGCTGTATGAAACAGTGGGCAGCCTGAATATAAAGCCGGGTGGCATTTACGTAGACGGCACCTTAGGCGGCGGCGGACATGCCTATGAGGTATGTAAGCGGTTGGGCGGCGGAAGGCTCATTGGAATTGACCAGGATGCAGATGCTATCCGTGCGGCGGGAGAGAGACTGGCTCCTTTTAAAGATAAGGTGACCATAGTCAGAAGCAATTATCAGAATATTGAAAATGTACTGAAAGAGTTAAATATAGAAAAAGTAGACGGTATTTATCTGGATCTGGGAGTGTCCTCCTATCAGTTAGATACAGCGTCCAGAGGATTTACCTACAGGGAAGATGCTCCTCTTGATATGCGTATGGATCAGAGAAATCCTACCACAGCAGCTGATATTGTAAATGGATACAGTGAAATGGAACTGTTCCACATTATCAGGGATTACGGGGAAGACAATTTTGCGAAAAACATTGCAAAGCACATTGTAAAGGCGAGAGCAGAAAAGCCCATCGAGACCACCGGTGAACTGTCTGAGATCATAAAAGCAGCCATCCCGGCAAAAGTACGTGCTACAGGAGGACATCCTGCAAAACGTACCTTCCAGGCTATCCGTATTGAATTAAATCATGAGCTGGATGTACTGGAAAATTCAATCGATACAATGATCCGTCTTTTAAATCCGGAGGGAAGATTAAGTATCATCACCTTCCACTCCTTGGAGGACAGGATCGTAAAAACAAGATTTCGTACCAATGAAAATCCATGCATCTGTCCACCGGATTTCCCGGTGTGCGTATGCGGAAGGAAGAGTATGGGCAAAGTGATCACACGAAAGCCGATCCTTCCATCAAAAGAAGAACTGGAGGAGAACAGCCGTTCAAAGAGCGCAAAACTTCGGGTATTTGAGCGTGCGGGAAAGGAGGAATAAGGTTATGGCTTCTTACATTCATGGAACCGGAGCAGAAAAGCTGGCGCCTTCCGAAAGAGAAGAAAGACTGCAAAGAAAGAGAAGGCAGGATGTTGGAAGAAGTGTAAAACGGCAGCACAGGATCCGCAGAAATCAGGAACGTGCCATGTACATGGACCTGCCATATGTTATCATGCTGACCCTGGCGTCGATCTGTACCTTATACCTTTGCGTTAATTATCTTCATCTTCAGTCTGCCATCACAGCCAGAATGCACAACATCGAGGCGATGGAAGAAAAGCTGGAAAAAATGCGTACAGAAAATGACGCATTGGAAACAAGCATCAATACCAGCATTGATTTAAACGAGATCTATGAGATCGCGACCAAGGAACTGGGTATGGTTTACGCAAAAAAGGACCAGGTTCTTTTATATGACAAGACGGAAAGTGAGTACGTAAGGCAATATGAAGACATCCCGGAACACTAAAAACGGTGCTCATAATAAAAAAGAAAATTTATTTCGACGAAGGACATTCGTTAAATACATGCAGGAAAAGCTGGCGATCACGATCATATTGATCTCGCTGGCTTTGTTTGCTCTTATTTTTGTTTTATACAGGATCGTAAATGAAAACAGCGAGCGGTACAACAAGATCGTTCTGTCCCAGAGACAGCAGGAGTATGCAAGCAGGACTATTCCTTACAGGCGCGGTGACATCGTTGACAGAAACGGCACCTATCTGGCAACCAGTGAAAAGGTATACAATCTGATCCTGGACCCAAGCCAGATCATGGATAAACCGGATTATTATTTAGAGCCTACCATCCAGGCATTAGTAGATGTGTTTGGCTTTGATGGGAATGAACTGCGCGGCTGATCCAGGAACGTCCAAAACAGGCGTATCTGCGCTATAAAAATGGCCGTCAGCTTTCTTATGACCAGAAAACGGAATTTGAACAGACTGAGAAAGAGAGAAATGCTGCTTACAGAAAAAGCGATGATGACAATCAGTCAAGATTTCGCGTTACCGGCGTATGGTTTGAGGATGAATACCGAAGGATCTATCCATATGGTTCCACTGCCTGCAATGTGATCGGTTTTGCAAGCGGGGACGGCAGCAATGGTACCGGCGGCATTGAGCAGTATTATAATGACAGCCTGATCGGTGTAAACGGAAGAGAGTATGGCTATCTGGATGAAGATGCCAATCTGGAAGGTGTGGTAAAGTCTGCAGTAAATGGACGGACCGTTGTATCCACCATTGACGTAAATGTACAGAATATCCTTCAGAAATACATTGATGAATGGCAGACCAGTGTGGGAAGCCATGTAACGGCAGCCATTGCATGAACCCTAATAACGGTGAGATCCTGGGAATGCAACCAGCAATACATTTGACTTAAATAATCCAAGAAATACAGACGGATATACAGAAGATGAACTGCTGGCTCTTGGAAAGAAAGAGGCAGTTGGTGTATATCGCCGTGAAAATCCGGACCAGACCATTACAGAAGATCAGGTTTTAGACCACTATTCCAGAGAAGAAGTTATCTCCTATGGTAAACAGGTTGCCTGGAACCAGCTGTGGCGAAACTTCTGTGTCAGCGATACCTTTGAGCCAGGTTCCCCATCCAAGATCCTGACAGTTGCTGCGGGACTTGAAGAAGGGATTTTAAAGGGAAATGAGTACTTTGACTGCGGCGGATATCTTCACGTAGGTGACTGGGACATTAAGTGTACGGCCTACAGAAGAGGCGGTCACGGTTCCTTAAGCCTGACAGAGTCCATTATGCAGTCCTGTAACGTGGCTATGATGCGGATCGGTGCTATGATGGGCCGTGATATTTTTACCAAATATCAGACTATCTTTGGTATGGGACAGAAAACAGGAGTAGACCTGCCTGGTGAAGCAGATGCAGCAGGACTGGTTTATTCTGCTGACAAAATGGGCCCTACAGAACTTGCTACCAATGCGTTCGGACAGAACTACAACTGTACCATGATCCAGATGGCAGCAGCTCTTTGTTCTGTGATCAACGGCGGGTCCTACTATGAGCCTCATGTAGTACGCCAGATCTTAAATGAGCAGGGGTCTGTAGTAGAGCGAAAAGATCCTGTTCTGGTACGTGAAACTGTATCCCAGTCTACCTCTGATTTCTTAAAAGAAGCCATGTTCCAGACAGTAGAAAATGGTACCGGCGGCGCAGCAAAGGTAGCTGGCTATCAGGTAGGCGGTAAGACAGGTACAGCAGAGAAGCAGCCACGTTCCGCAAAGAACTATCTGGTATCTTTCGCAGGTTTTGCACCTGCAGATGATCCTCAGCTGTTTGTATATGTAGTAGTGGACGTACCTGGTTTCCCGCCAGGCGACCAGCAGGCACACAGCTCCTTTGCAAGCAATATCTTCTCAAAGATCATGTCAGAAGCCCTGCCTTATCTGAATGTATTTCCAACTGGAGATCTTCCGGAAGAGAGCAGGATGCAAATGGACAGACACCATCTGAGGGAATTAATACACCAGCTCCATCTGAAACAGGTTCAGAAGAAAACGGAGAGTCCCAGCCGGAGGAAAGCCAGAAGGTATATGAAACCGATGAATATGTAGATACAGATGGCGGAAGCGGTATACCGGATGCAGTGCCGGGAGATCCTAATGCGCCGGAACTGCCGGCGGCTGATCCGGGTGGTGATACAGAGGCCGGGGCCCAGCTGCCTTCAGCAAATGAAAGCAGCAGTGAGGCAGGAAACTCTCAGGAAGGATCTTCGGAAAACAGTACAGAAAACAGTACAGAAGAAGAAACTTCCCAGTCACAAAGTGAATAAAGGTTCCAAAATGAATAAAAAGAGAAATTACACCGTATATATTTAGGAAAACAGCAGGAAAGAGGCTGTTATGGATCATAGCGGTGGAAATTTAACGAAACACAGAAAAAATATAGCCGTCCTGTGGCTTCTCATTGCGATCGCAGTGTTGGGGCTTTTGGGACGGCTTGTTTTTCTTATGGTCTTCCGGTCGGAGCATTACAGCCAGATGGCCCTTGAACTGCATCAGAGGGAACGGTCCATTAAGGCGGCCAGAGGAAGGATCTTAGACGCAAAAGGAAAGGTGATCGCTGATAACCGGACAGTATGTACTGTTTCTGTGATCTATAACCAGGTAAAAGACAGGGAAAAAGTCACAGACGAATTAAGTGAAATTCTTGGGATCGACCGGGAAACAGTGCAAAAAAAGGTGGAGAAACGAAGTTCCAGGGAGATCATTAAAACCAATGTAGATAAGGAAACAGGGGATGCAGTGCGTAAATTGGAACTGCCTGGCGTAAAGGTGGATGAAGATTACAAACGGTATTATCCTTATGGAAGTCTTGCTTCTAAAGTTTTAGGTTTCACCGGGGGCGATAACCAGGGAGTGATCGGGCTGGAAGTACAGTATGATGCCTATTTAAAAGGAACCAATGGAAAGATCCTTACAATGACAGATGCCAGAGGTGTGGAAATGGAAAACGGGGCAGAGGACCGGATCGAACCTGTGGCTGGAAATGATCTAAGGATCAGTCTGGATATGGAAATCCAGCAGTATGCAGAGCAGCTGGCATACCAGACATTAGAGAAGAAAAACGCGAAAAAAGTATCCATCATCGTGATGAACCCGCAAAATGGGAGATCTATGCCATGGTCAATGTGCCGGAGTTGATCTGAATGATCCTTTTACCCCGGACCAGAACCTGCGAAGCGAGAGCCTGCGCAATCAGGCGGCAGAAAGGGATAAAACTGTAAAACAGCAGGAGCTTTTAAATGCCATGTGGCGCAATACCTGTATCAATGATACCTATGAACCAGGTTCTACTTTTAAGATCATAACAGCGGCTGCAGGACTGGAAGAAGGAGTAGTTAAGCTGACGGATCCATTCAGCTGTCCTGGTTTCAGGGTAGTGGAAGATCGGCGGATCCGTTGTCATAAAGCAGGAGGACATGGAGCAGAAACTTTTTTACAGGGAGTCATGAATTCCTGTAATCCCGTATTTATTGATGTGGGACAGAGACTTGGCAGTGATAATTATTATAAATATTTTGTGCAGTTCGGGTTAAAACAAAAAACAGGCATTGATCTTCCGGGAGAGGCAGCTACGATCATGCACAAGAAAGAAAATATAGGCCCTGTAGAACTGGCGACTATTTCCTTTGGACAGTCTTTTCAGATCACCCCCATCCAGCTGATCACGACAGCCGCCTCTATCGTCAATGGAGGAAGACGGATCACGCCTCATTTCGCTCTGGGGACAGTCAGTCTGATGGGAAAAATTACCGGGAATTTCCTGGCCATTGGGAAAAAGGATCCTGTCAGAAGAGACCAGTGCTACCATGCGCTATGTGTTAGAGCAGGTAGTAGCAGAAGGAAGTGGGAGAAAGGCAGCAGTGGAAGGATTTTCCATTGGCGGGAAGACCGCAACTTCCGAAAAACTGCCAAGAAGCAGGAAAAAATATATTTCTTCTTTTTTAGGTTTTGCCCCTGCAAATGATCCAAAAGTGATCGCTCTGATCACTATTGATGAGCCGGAAGGGATCTATTATGGAGGTACCATAGCAGCTCCGGTGATCGGAACACTTTTTGAAAATATTCTTCCCTGCATGGATACTTCCAAACCTTTAAGTTGATTATTCTGCAAAAAAGACGTATACTATTTACCAAATAAGACATACATATGAGATTGAGGTGCTTTATGATTCGTGAAACAATATTAGCTATTATTATCGCATTTGCTGTCAGCGCGCTGCTGTGCCCGGTTATCATACCGTTTCTTCACAAACTGAAATTTGGCCAGCAGGTAAGAGATGACGGTCCACAGAGCCATTTAAAGAAGCAGGGAACTCCTACAATGGGTGGCCTGATCATCCTGACCAGCATTATCATTACATCTGTTTTTTACATCCCGTCATATCCAAGGATCATTCCGGTGCTGTTTATGACCGTTGGATTTGGTATCATCGGATTTTTAGATGATTATATCAAGATCATCATGAAACGGTCCGAAGCTTAAATCCGATCCAGAAACTGATCGGTCAGTTTATCATTACCGGTATTTTTGCCTGGTATCTGCTGCACAGCGGAGAAGTGGGCATTGATATGCTGATCCCCTTTACAGGCGGTTTTGAAAATGGTAAATTCTTATCCCTTGGTATTTTATTTGTACCAGCTCTGTTTTTTATCACTCTTGGTACAGATAATGGTGTAAATTTTACAGACGGACTGGATGGCCTCTGTACCAGCGTTACCATTCTGGTAGCTACTTTCCTGACGATCGTAGCCATCGGGGAAAATATGGGGATCAGTCCTATTACAGGAGCAGTGGTAGGAAGCTTACTGGGCTTTCTGCTTTTTAATGTTTATCCGGCAAAGGTATTTATGGGAGATACAGGTTCCCTGGCTCTTGGCGGTTTTGTGGCTTCCGCAGCTTATATGATGCGTCTGCCTCTGTTTATCCCGATCATTGGACTGATCTACCTGGTAGAAGTGCTTTCCGTTATCATCCAGGTTACTTATTTTAAGAAAACAGGGGGAAAGCGTATCTTTAAAATGGCTCCGATCCATCATCATTTTGAACTGTGCGGCTGGTCTGAAACACGGTAGTAGCTGTATTTTCTATCGTAACAGCGCTTCTGTGCATGATCGCTTACCTGGGGCTGTAAGATAAAAGAGGCGTAGCAAAAACTCCGAGAGAACATCAAAAGAACAGGAGGTTAAAAGCAACATGAACCAGAGCAAGGTATTGGTTGCAGGAACCGGCATCAGCGGCATTGCGGCTGCAAAGCTGGTTCTTGAAAGAGGCGGCGAAGTGGTGCTTTATGACGGCAACACAGCGTTAAATACAGATGAGATCCGGGCAAAGTTCGGAAAAGATGCGAAAGTGGGGATCGTCCTTGGTGAGATCAAGCGCTCGGATCTTTTAGGGGTGGAACTTTGTATCATCAGTCCGGGAATTCCTTTAAACAGTGGGTTTGTGGCAGTGGTAGATGAAGCAGGGATCCCTGTTTTGGGAGAGATCGAGTTAGCATATCAGTGTGGTCTGGGAAAACTGGCTGCTATTACAGGAACCAATGGAAAGACCACTACAACAGCTCTTACAGGCGCGATCTTAAGATCCAGTATGAGGAAACCTTTGTAGTAGGAAATATCGGCGAGCCTTATACATCCAAAGTTTCAGAGATGACAGACCAGTCTGTGACTGTAGCGGAAGTGAGCAGCTTCCAGTTGGAGACTATTATGGATTTCCACCCGGATGTAAGCGCGATCTTAAATATCACCCCGGATCATCTGGACCGTCACGGATCTATGGAAAATTATATCCGCATCAAAGAATGTATCACCATGAACCAGACTGCAAAAGACGCAGTGGTCTTAAATTATGATGATCCTGTTTTAAGGGAATTTGGAGAAAGCCGGATCGAAGAGCCGGAACCTGCAGAGGATGCAGCGGATACAGAAACAGAAGCTGTGGCCCGGGAAGACGGACTAGATGGTGCAGAAGATCTTAGGGAGCCAGATGAGACTGCAGGTGAAGAGCCAGAGCAGTCAGAGACAGAAGTTACAGAAACTGTTTCTGAGTCAGAAGCTGAAGAAACGGATCCGGAGGAAGTTCTTTCCGGTCTTAAGGCCCGGGTATTCTGGTTTTCCAGCCGTGAGCGTCTGAAAGAGGGATTTTTCTTAGATGGAGACAATATTGTCTATGCAGACGGAACAAAAGAGCAGATCCTTGTAAATGTAAAGGAACTGCAGCTTTTAGGACGCCACAATTATGAAAATGTAATGGCAGCTGCCTACATCGGCCTGTTAATGGGAGTACCTTTTGAAAAGATCCGGGAAACAGTCCGGAAATTCAAACCGGTTGAGCACAGGATCGAATTTGTAAGGGAGCGTACAGGTGTGCGCTATTACAATGACTCCAAGGGAACCAATCCGGATGCGGCGATCCAGGCACTTAGAGCTATGCCGGGGCCTGTTCTTCTGATCGCAGGTGGCTATGAACAAAAACAGCACCTATGATGAGTGGGCAAAAGAGTTTGCCGGCAGGGTGAAGTATTTAGTCCTGATCGGAAAGACCAGGGATAAGATCGCAGCCTGCGCGAAAAAATATGGTTTCACAGAGATCATGTATGCAGAGGACTTAAAAGAAGCGGTGCAGGTATGCGCTGTGTATGCAGATGCAGGAGATTATGTGCTGTTAAGTCCGGCCTGCGCAAGCTGGGATATGTTTAAAAATTATGAAGAACGCGGGCGCGTCTTTAAAGAATGCGTCATGGCGCTTTAGGAGGTAAAAGACAATGGCGGGAAAGAAACGGCGAAAGAACCGCCCCGCCCCTGCGCAGCAGGCAGTTCCTGTAAGGAGGGGCAATGAGCAGGTGCGTTATGTACAGCCGGGACGGCCTGCTTCTTATCCGGGAGCCGGGCAGGCTTATGAGCAGCCGGTTGCCAGGAGGGAAAGAAAAGAAAACCCCGTCATTTTTATGATTACAGTCTTCTTTTCATCATTATTTTCCTTACTGTATTTGGGCTGGTCATGATCTACAGTGCCAGTTCTTATACTGCGCAGTTAAGCTCCAAATACAATGGAAACAGTGCCTATTTTATGCAGAGACAGGCGATGATCGCAGCAATCGGATTTTTCATTATGCTGGTGATCTCAAAACTGGATTATCATTTGCTGGCAAAGGTAGCAGTTCCTTCCTATGCACTGTCATATGCTTTGATGATAGCAGTTTCACTGGTGGGAAGAGCTGTAAACGGAAAGAGAAGATGGCTGGGTGTGGGACCTTTCAGTTTCCAGCCTACAGAGTTTGCAAAGATCGCCCTGATCATTATGCTGGCGTCCTATATCACCGTGAAAGGTGATAAGATCAACCAGTGGAAGTATATGAGGAACGTGACTTTTATGACGCTCCCGATTGCCGGACTGGTTGCTGCCAACAACTTGAGTTCCGGTATCATCCTGGTAGGTATTGGCTTTGTCATGCTGTTTGTGGCATGTAAGATCAAGTGGCCGTTTTACAGTCTGGCAGCATTAGCAATGGGCATTTTAGCAGGTGCCGGACCCATCGGTAAAGCGCTGATGCAGATCAAATTGCTGCAGCCTTACCAGTACCGCCGTATTGAGGCATGGCTAAATCCGGAGCTTGACCCGGAAGGAAAAAGTTTCCAGGTGCTTCAGGGATTATATGCCATTGGTTCCGGCGGCCTTTTCGGACAGGGCTTAGGACAGAGTATCCAGAAGTTAGGTTTTCTTCCTGAGTCACAGAATGATATGATCTTTGCTATCATCTGTGAGGAACTGGGGCTGTTTGGCGCCATATCCATTATTCTGGTGTTCTTATTTATGATCTTCCGTTTTATGGTCATTGCAAATAATGCACCGGATCTGTTTGGAGCTCTTTTAGTAGTGGGTGTTATGGGGCACATTGCCATTCAGGTAGTTTTAAATATTGCCGTAGTAACCAATACCATTCCCAATACAGGTATCACCCTTCCTTTTATCAGTTATGGAGGTACATCGGTGTTGTTTATCATGATGGAAATGGGAATTGTTTTAAGCGTATCCAACCGGATCCGGCTGGAAAAATAAGGGTCAGAAATCAGCTGGCCATGCACATAAGCAGCCATCAGGCATATGATCAAAGTAGATACACATTTTCTGCGGAGGTGCCTTTTTGGCTGCAATTCAGGTTTATGGGATGAATCCACTGGAAGGGAGATTTCTGTACAGGGCTCAAAAAACGGCGCACTCCCCATTATGGCCGGGGCTCTGCTCCACAAAGGGACTACAGTGCTTTATAATGTGCCGGATATTGAAGATACCCGGTGTATGACAGATATTTTAAGGGAGATAGGGTGCCGCTGCGAGAAAACGGGTTCCCGTCTGGTGATCGATGCTGCTTTTGTGGACCGTACAGAGGTTCCGGGAAAGTATGTAAAAGCAATGCGTTCTTCCATTATCCTTTTGGGAGCTCTCCTTGGAAGGATGAAAGAGGGAAGGTGCAGCTTTCCCGGCGGCTGTCTGATCGGTGCAAGACCGGTAGATCTGCATCTGATGGTCCTTGAAAAACTGGGAGCTATAATAGAAGAAGAGGACGGACAGTATAAGGCAGAAGCCTTTAACGGTCTTAAGGGCTGTGAAATAGAACTTTCCTATCCAGTGTAGGCGCTACGGAACAGGCCGTGTTGGCAGCTGTTCTGGCAGATGGGGTGACAGTGATCCACAATGCGGCAAAAGAACCGGAGATCAGCCAGTTATGTCATTTCTTAAATGGCATGGGTGCTGTGATCTGTGGGATGGAAACCGAGCATCTGATGGTCCAGGGAGTAAAAAGACTTCACGACAGTGTATGGAAAATAGAAGGGGACCGGATCGTGGCCGGGACTTACAGTACGGCAGTTATGGCAGCCGGGGGAAATATTTCTTTAAAAGAAGTAAACACAAAACAGCTGAAACTTCCTCTTGAACTTTTGAGAAAAGCAGGAGCAAATGTACGGGAAGAAGAGTTTTCTCTTCATATTTCCATGAAAGACCGTCCAAAAGCCTTTCTGTGTGCACAGGACCTTATCCGGAGTTCCCTACGGATCTTCAATCCCCTTTTATGGCTTTTCTTGCATGTGCCAAAGGAGAGAGCAGGATCCGGGAGCAGGTGTTTGAGGACCGTTTCGGAACAGCGGCAGCTTTAAGAAAAATGGGAGCCGATATCACCTGTAAAGGAAAAGATGCCTGGGTCAGGGGAGTATATCCCTTAAAAGGAGCAAGAGTAAAGGCACTGGATCTAAGAGGCGGGGCAGCGTTAGCAGTGGCTGCCCTGGGGGCAGAAGGAAAAACTGTGATAGAAGATTGCAGCCATATTGTCAGGGGATACGAAGACATCTGCCGGGATATAAATGCCTTGGGAGGAAAGATAAGCTGGATGGAGAGTGATACGGGATGATAAGAAGAGCAGAGAGAAAAAGCTATAAATGGGTAGGGATCGCCGCAGCTGTTCTGCTGCTTGCGGCGGTCCTGGTGTTTGGTCTGCGCATAAAAGAAGTAAGCGTGTCAGGAAGTAACCGCTATACGCCGGAGCAGATTGAAAATATCCTGTTTTCCGGACGGTGGGGAAACAATACGATCCTGGCTTTTATCAGGGATAAAACACAGCCCCACAGACAGATCCCTTTTGTGGAGAAATATAAGATCGTTTTTCATGGTCCTTTAAGGCAGAGGTGATCATTTATGACAAAAGCATTGTAGGCTATGTGTCTTATATGAGCAGTTACATGTATTTTGACAGGGATGGTATTATAGTAGAAAGTTCACCGGACTGCCTTCCGGGTGTGCCCTGGATCACAGGCCTGGAATTTGGCCGTATTGTTTTGTATCAGCATCTTCCTGTAAAAGATCCCAAAATATTCGAGGAGATCTTAAATCTGACCCAGCAGCTTTCAGTCTATCATATCCAGGTAGACCGGATCCGCTTTGGTTCTTCAGGACAACCTTCCCTTACCATTGGCCAGATGGAGGTAACACTGGGAGACGGAGGAGATGTTGACGGAAAACTGTCTCTTTTAAATGATATTCTAAGAGACCACCCGGAATTAAAGGATAAAAAGGGAACCCTGGAACTGGATGGATATTCAGATACGGGAAATGACGGGACCATTCCTTTTAAATTAAAATAAAGTCAACTGTCTAACCGTGCTTATGTGCAAGCACAACGCTCGGTTAAACGCTTGACAATGCTTAAAAAAGTAAATTCAGGGTTGATTTTTTCTGGAAAATAAAATATAGTATTAGTTAGGCTAGAAATCAGAAACATTAATTATAGAAAAAACACAGTCCCATGTTCTGTGAGCAGGGTTTTAAGAAGGAGGACAAGTATCTTGTTAGAGATTAAAATAAATGAGTCAGAGAATGCTGCAAGAATTATCGTAGTAGGTGTAGGTGGCGCAGGAAACAACGCTGTAAACCGCATGATCGATGAAAATATCGCAGGTGTTGAATTTATCGGTATCAATACTGATAAGCAGGCACTGCAGTTCTGTAAGGCTCCTACCGCTATGCAGATTGGTGAGAAGCTGACCAAGGGATTAGGTGCAGGCGCACGTCCGGAAGTTGGTGAAAAGGCAGCAGAAGAGAGCTCTGAGGAGATCTCCCAGGCATTAAAGGGCGCTGACATGGTATTCGTTACCTGTGGTATGGGTGGCGGTACCGGTACTGGTGCAGCTCCTGTTGTTGCAAAGATCGCAAAGGATATGGGTATCCTTACTGTCGGTGTTGTAACAAAGCCTTTCCGTTTTGAAGCAAAAGCACGTATGCAGAATGCGTTAAATGGTATTGAATGTTTAAAGCAGGCAGTAGATACTCTGATCGTTATTCCAAATGACCGTCTTCTTGAGATCGTAGACCGCCGCACAACTATGCCGGATGCTCTTAAGAAAGCAGATGAAGTTCTTCAGCAGGCAGTTCAGGGTATTACCGACCTGATCAATGTTCCTGGTCTGATCAACCTTGACTTTGCAGATATCCAGACTGTTATGATCGATAAGGGTATTGCCCATATCGGTATTGGTAAGGCAAAAGGTGATGACAAGGCCATCGAGGCTGTTAAGCAGCTGTATCCAGTCCTCTTCTGGAGACCACTATTGAGGGTGCAAGCCATGTGATCATCAATATTTCCGGTGACATCAGCCTGATCGAAGCAAATGACGCAGCAAGCTATGTTCAGGAACTGGCTGGTGATGATGCAAACATTATCTTCGGTGCTATGTATGATGAAAATGCACAGGATGAAGCAAGCATTACTGTTATTGCTACCGGACTGGACGAGCATAACGCAACTTCTTCTGTCAGCAAGGTTATGAGCGGACTTAACAGCTATAAGGCACAGCCAGCAGAGAAGAGTGCTTCAAACGAAGCAGCAGCAACTGAAACTGCAGCTCCAACCTTTACAAAGCCGGCACAGCCAGCATTTAACCGCACATTTACACCAAATACACAGCAGACAACCGGATATACCATCCTAAATTCAACGCTACTCCAACTTTCAATGCAGGAAATGCAGGAAGCCAGCCAGCAGAAAAGCCAGCAGCTCCGGCACAGGAAAGAACCACTCCTTCCTTCCGCCCGGCAGCAAACAAAGAGATGCAGATCAATATCCCGGATTTCTTAAAGAATAAGAGATAATTTGGATCCACAAATATAAAACTTCAAAAAGAATTTTAAAAAGACCTTTCCTACAGGAAAAAAGCCTGTGGGAGAGGTCTTTTTTTGTCGAAAAAAACAACCATTTCTCCCCCTTACTTCGACAGCTTTTGCACTTGAGAATGATTATAATGTACCTCAGATGAAAACACAGGAGGTGGAAAAAAGCCAGGAAAGATGGTGTACAGAGTTTACATAGATGTCATATTTGCAGTGAACCTGTTTATGGATCTGGCGGTACTTGCCATGTTAAACCGACTTTTTTCTTACCGCGCAGACCTTAAACATATGATAAGAGGAGCCGTTTTAGGAGCTGTATGGGCCTGTGTCCTGGCTGTGTTTCCAGAGACTCCTCTGCTTTTGCAGATGTTTGGAACCTACGTGGCAGTTGGAAGCCTTATGGCAGTAACTGCTTATGGGATCCGAAGCAGGAAAGAACTGATCCGGGCAGTAGGCGGGATCTATCTAATATCCGTAGTCTTAGGAGGTGTTATGCTGGCGCTTTCTGAGAGCAGTCTGGGAAGGGAAGTTGCAAACTGGATGCCTGGAAGATTTTCCATCCGTTTTTTTCTGGCAGCAGGAGCTTTTTGTTTCTGCTTCTGGGTAGGAGATCTTTTAAGGATCACAGGAAACAGAAAAACGGAGCAGAAATATCTGCGGAATGTCACATTGCTTTATGAGGGCCAGAAAATAAAGACCAGGGGACTGATCGATACAGGAAACCATCTTACAGCTCCTGCAAGCGGTATTCCGGTCCATGTGGCAACTGCAGAGCTGATGAAACGGCTCTGTCCTGTTGTAAAAGGGGTCATGTATGTACCTTACCGCTGCGTAGGAAGCAGCGGGATCCTTCCGGCTGTAAGGATCGATGAAATGAAGGTAGAAGGGGAGAAAGACAGTTTTGTGATCCCGAAACCCTGGATCGCCATTACAAAAGGAAGTCTGTCTCCCTGTGACGAATATGAAGTGCTGATACAGAAGAATGATGAAGGCATGCAAGTGTAGGAGGAATGGATCATGATGATAAAAGTGGCTGTACCAAATCGTTTTCAGTTAAAGACTGTTTCCAGGTTCAGGACGGTTCTTATGCCGGGACAGGGGGAAGTACATTATATTGGAGGGGCTGACATTTTACCGCCACCTTTGGATGCAAGAGAAGAAGGAAAAATGATCGGTATGCTGGGAACAGAAGAGGACGGGAAAGCCCGTTCTGCCCTGATCGAGCATAATCTCCGCCTGGTTGTATACATTGCAAAGAAATTTGACAATACCAGCGTAGGAGTGGAAGACCTGATCTCCATTGGGACCATTGGACTGATCAAGGCGATCAATACCTTTAAGCCGGATAAGAACATAAAACTGGCTACCTATGCGTCAAGATGTATTGAAAATGAGATCCTCATGTATTTAAGGCGGAATAATAAAACCAAGCTGGAAGTTTCCATTGATGAGCCTTTAAATGTAGACTGGGATGGAAATGAGCTTCTGCTTTCCGATATTTTAGGAACAGATGAAGATGTGATCTATCACGGGATCGAAGATGAGATCGAGAAAAATCTGTTAAATACAGCTATCAGCCGACTGGCTCCAAGAGAGCGCAAGATCGTGGAACTGCGCTACGGGCTTACGAATGAAGACGGGGAAGAGATGACACAGAAAGAAGTGGCAGACCTGATGGGGATTTCCCAGTCCTACATATCCAGGCTGGAGAAAAAGATCATGAAGCGGTTGAAAAAAGAAATTGTCCGCTTTGAGTAATAAAGTTGTTTTATAAAAATGTGGTGCAGAGGCGGATCAACGCATCTGCACCACATTGTCTTTGATCTTAAAAGTATTGAAACTGCGGATAAAGCTGGATAAGCGGCTGAAACCGTACTGCTTTACATCAAAGGAAGGAAATGTTTTTTTCAAGTCTTCATGGATAATGCTTAAGTTATCCACACGTCCCTTATTGTTTTTGATCAGACGGCAGATCTCTTTTTCAATTTCTGATTTTGGAACAGAAGCGGTCTTTTCCTGGACGAAATATCCATTATGTAGTTTTACCACATGGAAATCATTGCTGTTTAAACTTTCCAAAAATGTGGAAAGTTTGGAATAACCGTAATTGCGCACATCAAAATCGGAAAAGCGTTTGGTAAGGAAGTTTCCGACTTTTGCCAGATTTACAGGCTGGTTCTGGCTGTTGTTTTCAATAAGTAGTTTGGTGATGGCTTTTTCAATCTCATCTGTACTTACTTTTACAGGGACAACATCCTCCGGCGTGTCTTCGGAAGAATGATCTCTAGGATCTTAAAAGCGTCGCAGGCAGCGCGGAACGGCTTTGGCGTTTTCTGCTCACCGATCCCCATAACAAACATCCCTGCTTCTCTTAAACGCTGTGCCAGACGGGTAAAGTCAGAGTCACTGGATACCAGGCAGAAACCGTCTACATTTCCGGAATAGAGGATATCCATAGCGTCAATGATCATGGCAGAGTCTGTAGAATTTTTTCCGGTAGTATAGCTGTATTGCTGGATCGGGTTTACAGACCAGTCTAAGAGTACATTTTTCCAGCTTTTCTTTTCTGTATCTGTCCAGTCGCCGTAGATCCTCTTGTAAGTAGCCACTCCCAGATCGGAAACCTCGTTCAGAATGTATTTAATATATTTAGGTGAAACATTGTCAGCGTCAATAAGAACCGCAAATCTTCGATCATTCAGTTCCATAGGTTAAATTCTTCACTTTCTGTGGGTAATTATAATGTCAGCGATAAAATGTATGTTATTTTAAACATGATAGTACCAGTTTATCATACTTAAAGAAGAGGGGCAAGATGAGAAAATACGTGAATAAAATATCAATTCTTGCATTTATCTTAAAAAGTGCTACAATTCAACAATGCGAAGAATGAATGTATAAATGTAAATACAAAGGAGGAGATTATTTTGAAGAAGTTGGTTTCGTTGCTGGAAGCCATACTGCTTATGGTTATGGCATTTCCACTGACAGCGTTAGCCGGACAGGAAGGAACGCAGATCATTTCACCTGTGTTCTGTATTCCTTTTGCAGGTCTTTTGCTGTGTGTAGCATTATGCCTCTTGTAAAGGCAGAATGGTGGGAAAGCCACCAGCCTCATGCAGTGGTATTCTGGTCTGTTTTATTTGTCATTCCATTTGCAATCTTTTTTGGCGCAGGAGAAGCAACTGAAAAAGTGCTGGAATGCATTATAGATGATTATCTTACATTTATTGTATTGCTGTTTGGCCTGTTCTGCGTAGCAGGTAATATTACCCTGGAAGGAGATCTGGCAGGTTCTCCAAGGATCAATGTAGGACTTCTGCTTTTGGGAACCATGCTTTCCAGCTGGGTAGGAACTACAGGTGCCAGTATGTTAATGGTGCGTCCTGTGATCAAGATGAACGCATGGAGAAAGAGAAGAAGCCACATTATGGTATTCTTTATTTTCCTGATCTCCAATATTGGCGGCTGCCTTACACCCATCGGTGACCCGCCTCTGTTAATGGGCTTTATGCGTGGAGTTCCGTTTTTCTGGAGCCTGCATTTGCTGCCTATCCTGCTCTTTAACGTAGTGATCCTGCTGACCGTATTTTATTTCCTGGACCGCAGGGCTTACAGAAAGGACATTGCAGAAGGAAGAAAACCAGACATCAGCAAACCAGGTACAGAGGTACATATCCTGGGACTTCACAATCTGATCTTTCTGGTTATGATCGTTGCTGCCGTTATCTTAAGCGGAACTTTACCGGGAATGGCAGCATTTAAAGATGCAAGCGGAGCTGTAAAAGGCATTCCTGTATTTGGGGATGTAAAGCTTACCTATCCGGCACTGATCGAAGTAGTCATCATCCTGTTAGCTGCATTCTTATCCTTTAAAACCACGGATGCAGAGATCCGCCGCAAGAACCACTTTACCTGGGGCGCCATCAGGGAAGTAGCAGTGCTGTTTATTGGTATTTTCATCACTATGCAGCCGGCCCTTATGATCTTAAAGGCAAAGGGTGCAGAGCTTGGTATCACAGAGCCGTTCCAGATGTTCTGGGCAACCGGTTTCCTGTCAAGCTTTCTGGACAATACACCTACCTATCTGGTATTCCTTACGACAGCAGGTTCTCTGGGATTTACAGAGGGAATGCAGACCATTCTTGGAACTGTACCGGTGGCAATGCTGGAGGCAATTTCCTGCGGTGCCGTATTTATGGGGGCCAATACCTATATTGGAAATGCGCCAAACTTTATGGTAAAAGCAATCTCCGACGAAAACGGTATCAAGATGCCTTCTTTCTTCGGCTATCTGATGTGGTCCATTGCATTTCTGGTTCCGGTCTTTTTACTGGACATGCTTGTATTCTTTTTATAAGGAGGGGAACGTATCATGGAATATACCAAGGAAAATCTCCAGGAATTAGCGGAGAGTATATACGATCTGGATGCGGAAGTTTATGCCCAGTTAGGTTCTTCTCTGGGCCGTGTTTTCAACCGTGACCGTGAAGGCTGTGTCAGTGATATGGTACAGCTGATGTTAAGAAAAGACTCTCATCAGCTGCGAAGTGAACTGGCACTGATCAGCAATATGGCCCGTACCATTGAAGATAAGGGAACCCGGTCCATGATCATGACGGAATATAACCGTATTTTAAAGGAAGTAATAGCGCTTCCTACCAGTTTTGCAAGTGGGGATATCCTGGATGCGAAAGCAGCAGGCTTAAATGCACTGCAGTTTAAGGCACGTTTTGGTAAGGACAATCACCGGATCATCTGCATCAGCCGTACTTATGGCTGCGGCGGTAATGAGATCGGTTTTATGCTGGCGGATAAATTGAAGATCAATTACTATGATGCAGAGATCTTCTCCGCTGTTTTAAAACGTCTTCAGGCAGAACAGGATGAAAGGATTAAGGACAGCAGTGCATATCCGGATAAGGCAAACCTGGAAGTGGCTTTTGCAGCACCAAAGAGGATGACCTTAAGAGATCATGCAAGACAGTTCAGCCGTTACCATGGTTTATCCAAACGGGATGCTGTATTCTTTAACCAGAGTGATCTGATCTGTGATATGGCAAAAAAAGAGGATTTTATCGTTATGGGACGTTGCGCCGATGTGATCCTTACCAACAACCATATTCCTCATATCAGCATTTTTATTACAGCACCTTTTGAGCGGCGTGTGCAGCGTGCAATGGAAAAACATCCGGGAATGAATGAAAAGAAGGCAAAACACCTTTTAAAACAGCTGGACAGTCAGCATGAGAATTACTATCGTTTCTATACAGGACGCAGATGGGGCAATGCAGACAACTACGACCTGTGTATCAACAGTTCTGCTTATGGAATTGAGGGCTCTGTGGATTTTATTTTAAGGATGTTGAAAAATTCAGAAGAGAAGGAAGCCTGATTTCAAGGCTTCCTGGCAGTATAAGATGCAGGTCTTTTAGATCAGGTCTGCTTACCAGACAGAGGTGGCAGCAGGAGAGATCACAGATCAGCCAGATAGGTACGCATGGAGCGCAGGGCATTTTTTTCAAGCCTTGAGACCTGGGCCTGGCTGATGTGGATCTCCTGTGCCACCTCTGTCTGTGTTTTACCTTCAAAAAAACGCATGTCGATAATGTGGCGTTCCCGGTCCGGAAGCGTTTCATGGCTTCTAAAAGAGAAAGGTCTTCCACCCAGTTTCTTCCCGGTTTTTCTTATCGCTGATCTGATCCATAACATAAAGAGGATCACCGCCGTCCGTGAAAACCGTTCATAGAGACTGACCGGTGTCTGGATGGCATCTAAGGCATAGGTGATATCTTCCCCGGAGATGCCGATCTCCTGTGAGATCTCCATGATCGTTGGCTCTTTTGCGTGAAGCCTTGTAAGCTGTTCCCTGGCACAGAGCGCCTTGTAAGCAGTATCACGCAGGGAGCGGCTGACCCGGATGGCATTATTATCCCGCAGATACCTTCTCACCTCCCCTAAGATCATTGGTACGGCATAAGTGGAAAATTTAACATTCTGTGTAATATCAAAATTGTCAATGGCTTTGATCAGGCCGATACATCCGATCTGGAACAGATCATCTAAATTCTCCTGACTGCCGGAAAAACGCTGGATCACACTTAGCACCAGCCGCAGGTTTCCTTTAATGTAGCGTTCCCTTGCATCTTTATCCCCTTTTAGTATCTTCTCAAACAATTCTTCTTTTTCTTTGCTGCTAAGAAGCGGCAGCTTTGCTGTATTCACTCCGCAGATCTCAACTTTATAGCCGGACATATTGTGTCTACCTCCGTTATGATAGCTTCGATGAAAAACGCCGTTATAACGGAATGATGCACGAAATGAGGGGATTTTATACCTGGAAAAAGAAATTGCGTGGATCAGAAGAAACAATTATAATATAAGAGTGTGTGCGAAAATGAAAAATTCCGAGAGGATATAAAACAGAAACGGGGTGTAAAGTCGTATGATCCTGATCGTGTGTGTGGATGACAACAAGGGCATGATGTTTAACCATCGCCGCCAGAGCCAGGACCGGGTGCTTCGTCGGCATATTCTGGACAGAGTGGGAGATGCAAAACTGTGATGAATGGGTACAGCGCAAAAATGTTTGAGAAAGATGAAAGCGAACAGGTACGAAAGTGCCTTATAGTGGATGAAGACTTTCTTAAAAAGGCTGCAAAAGGAGAATATTGTTTTGCAGAGTCAGATCCCTGTGGCAAAGACATGTTTCCTGATACAACCCAGGTTGATTCAGTGATCCTGTACAAATGGAACCGGTATATCCTGCAGATCAGTATTTTGCTATGGATCTGTCCGGATGGAAACTGGTGGAAACAGTGGAATTTCCAGGTTCTTCCCATGAAAGATAACAGAAGAGAGGTACGAAAGATGAGAAAAATGAAATATTGGGTATTGGGACTGGCAATGTCTGTGTCCCTTTTAGTTGGCGCCTGTGGACAGGCACCTGCTACGGGGACGTCCGCAGCTGTAAAAGAGACAACAGAGGCAGTTACAGAAAGCGTGACTGTAGAAGCAGTCCAGACACCAAAGGCGGCAGCTGCCCAGACTGGAAACAGCGGGGCATTTGATCTGTCTGCGATCCCGGCTTATTCGGGACAGCCGTATGTTGCAGTTAATAACAATGTTCCCTTCTTTTTCGACGCAGATCTGACCGATGTTTCTTTTGAAAGTTATGGGGATCTGGATGCGTTGGGACGGTGCAGTGTGGCATATGCTTCTGTAGGAACGGATACCATGCCTACAGAGAAACGTGGAAATATCGGTCAGGTAAAGCCAACGGGCTGGCATACAGTAAAATATGACTTTGTAGATGGCAAATACCTGTATAACCGATGCCATCTGATCGGATACCAGCTGACAGCGGAAAATGCAAATGAGAAAAACCTGATCACAGGAACCAGATACTTAAATGTCCAGGGAATGCTGCCTTTTGAAAATATGACAGCCGACTATGTAAAAGAAACAGAAAACCATGTTTTATACCGTGTGACCCCTGTTTTTGAGGGTAATAACCTGGTAGCAGCAGGTGTGCTTATGGAGGCAGAGTCAGTAGAGGATAAAGGAGAAGGCGTTGAGTTCTGCGTATTTGTCTATAATGCGCAGCCGGGAGTAACGATTGATTATGCTACCGGTGACAGCTGGTTAGATGAAAATGGTACGGGAAATCAGCAGGCTGCTGCGAAGGAAACAAAAACAGTAGTGGAGACAGAAATCCAGGCAGAAAAACAGACCCAGGCTGAAACCACTCAGGCACCAGCAAAAGAGACTTCCACGTATATCCTGAATACTAATTCAAAGAAATTCCATAAACCGGGCTGTTCCGCTGCGTCACAGATAAAAGCGGCAAACAAAGATGAGTTTACAGGAACCAGGGATGAAGTGATCGCCAAGGGATATGAACCTTGTAAGAAAATGTAATCCATAGGGGAACGAAGATCTTGTAAAAGAAATGATCAGATGTACAGCATAACACAGCTGCGGGGAGAATTCAATCATAAAATAAATAAATTAAAATTATTTCAGGAGCGGCAGAAATACCGCTCCTGAATTGTTTTATTGGGTATTCTTCCGGTAAAGGATCAGAAGTCCTTTAAGCAGCAGCGCATCATCAAAGATGATCTCATGTCTGCAAAGAGGGGTGATAAAACGGGCCAGACCGCCGGTTGCGATCACAGTAGGTGTTTCTCCCAGTTCTTTTTCCATACGGTCTAAGATACCGTCGATCATGTCTACATTGCTGAAAACAATACCGGCTCTCATACAGTCGATGGTGTTCTTTCCAATGACCTTATTTGGCACTTCCAGGCTGATGTAAGGAAGCTGGGCCGTTTTTCCGCTTAAGGAGTTTAAGGAAACACGCAATCCTGGTAAAATGACGCCGCCTATGTAATTGCCCTTTTTATCAGCAACACTTAAGGTAGTAGCAGTTCCCATGTCGATCACCACCAATGGAAGAGGATGTTCATGGATAGCAGCTACTACATCTACGATCATGTCGCTTCCTACGCTTTTAGGGTTGTCCATAAGGATGTTCATGCCGGTTTTCATACCGGAGCCAACTAACAGAGGCGGATGCCTACTGCCTTTTCTACGGCATTTAAGATCGTAGTGTTTAAAGGCGGAACAACAGAAGAAAGAATGGCGCCTTCTATGTCAGATAACTGGATGTGGTGCATTTCCAGGATATTTTTAAAGTGAATGGCGTACTCGGTGTCTGTGCGGCCCTGGTCTGTGGTCACACGTTCGATGAAATAGGTCTGCTTTTCGTCAATACCACCCAGTACGATGTTGGTATTGCCCATATCAATGGCTAAAATCATGAGGGGGAACTCCTTTCAAATACTTGAAATGTGTGTTATGATTGTATCACACAAAAATAAGAAACACAACCGGAGGAACCCTTATGTTAAAAGGAAAAACAATACTCCTTGGAGTGACCGGCAGCATTGCCGCATATAAGATCGCCTATCTGGCAAGTGCCCTGGTAAAAGCAGGAGCGAAAGTACATGTACTTATGACACAGAATGCTACTAATTTCATTAATCCCATTACTTTTGAAACACTGACGGGAAATAAGTGCCTGATCGACACTTTTGACCGGAATTTCCAGTTCAGCGTGGAACATGTATCTTTGGCAAAAGAAGCAGATGTTTTTATGGTAGCCCCTGCTTCAGCCAATGTGATCGGCAAACTGGCTCATGGCATTGCAGATGATATGCTGACCACTACGTTTATGGCCTGTACCTGTCCAAAGATCATCTCACCGGCCATGAATACACGTATGTATGAAAATCCTATTACTCAGGATAATTTAAAGATTTTGGAGCACTACGGAATGGAAGTGATCCGTCCTGCAAGCGGATATTTGGCCTGCGGCGATACAGGAGCAGGCAAGATGCCGGAGCCGGAAACATTGTTTGAATATATCCTGCGCACGGTAGGATACCCGAAAGATATGGTGGGAAAGAAAGTCCTCATCACTGCGGGACCTACCAGGGAAGCCATTGATCCGGTTCGCTATATCACTAATCATTCTACGGGAAAAATGGGTTATGCCATTGCAAAGGCAGCAGCTTACAGAGGGGCAGAGGTAACTTTGGTAACCGGGCCTGTAGCTATAAAGCCGCCTATGTTTGTAAAGGTAGTTCCTATTGAAAGTGCAGAAGATATGTTCCAGGCAGTGACCGGTGCAGCACCGGAACAGGATATTATTATCAAGCAGCAGCAGTAGCAGATTACCGTCCGGCTGTAGTGGCCAGGACAAGATCAAGAAAACAGACGGGGATATGTCCATTGCCCTAGAGCGGACCAAAGATATCCTTGGCTGGCTGGGACAGCACAGAACACCGGGACAGTTCTTATGCGGTTTCTCCATGGAAACAAGGGACATGCTGGAAAATTCCAGAGCCAAACTTGCCCGAAAGAACCTGGATATGATCGTTGCCAACAACTTAAAGGTAGAAGGCGCAGGTTTCGGTACTGACACCAATGTAGTGACCATTATCACAAAAGACAGTGAAAAGGAACTGCCGAAGATGAGTAAAGAGCAGGTAGCTGACGAATTGCTGACACAGATTCTTGACTTTACTTCATAATCATAATACAATAATATGTCGATACCAGGGTCAAAAACCCGGAAATCCGACGCAAGCTTGCTTGCAGGAGGATTTTTGAAAATTAATCAGTGAGTTAGTAAGAACGGAGGAAAGACCATTGTCACAGACAAATGATCAGATAACAGAACAGATAAAGAACCGCAGAACATTTGCGATCATTTCCCACCCTGATGCAGGTAAGACAACTTTAACAGAGAAGTTTCTTCTCTACGGAGGCGCTATCAACCTGGCAGGTACTGTAAAGGGAAGAAAGGCTGCAAAGCATGCGGTTTCCGACTGGATGGAGATCGAGAAGGAGAGAGGTATTTCCGTTACTTCTTCCGCCATGCAGTTTAATTACGAAGGCTTTTGTATTAACATCCTGGACACACCTGGACACCAGGACTTCTCAGAGGATACTTACCGTACCCTGATGGCGGCTGACTCCGCTGTCATGGTCATTGACGGATCCAAGGGTGTTGAGGCGCAGACCATCAAGCTGTTTAAGGTTTGTGTTATGCGCCATATCCCAATCTTTACATTTATCAACAAATTTGACCGTGAAGCAAGAGATCCATATGAACTGTTAGACGAGATCGAAGAAGTATTAGGAATCCGTACCTGTCCGGTAAACTGGCCCATCGGCTGCGGAAAGAACTTTAAGGCGTATATGACCGCTTTACAAAGAAGGTAACTACCTTTACCGCTGCACAGGGCGGTGCAAAAGAGGTTGCTACCCAGGAATTTGACGCAGAGACAAATGATGTGGAAAGCATTATCGGCTTCCAGTACCATCAGCAGTTATTAGATGATATTGAATTACTAGACGGTGCCAGCGATGAACTGGATATGGACCGTGTACAGAAGGGTGATCTTTCCCCTGTATTCTTTGGTTCTGCGCTGACCAACTTCGGTGTTGAAACATTCCTGGAGCATTTTCTGAAAATGACCACACCGCCTCTTCCAAGAAAAACACTGACCGGCGTAGTAGATCCATTTAACAAGGATTTCTCCGCATTTGTATTTAAGATCCAGGCAAACATGAACAAGGCCCACAGAGACAGAATTGCATTTATGCGTATTGTTTCCGGCAAGTTTGAGGCTGGTATGGAAGTAAACCATGTTCAGGGCGGTAAAAAGATCCGTCTGACTCAGCCGCAGCAGCTGATGGCCCAGGATCGTAAGATCGTAGAAGAGGCATATGCAGGGGATATCATTGGTGTATTTGATCCAGGTATCTTCTCTATTGGTGATACTCTTTGCGCATCCAATGAAAAATTTGAATTTGAGGGCATCCCTACTTTCGCACCGGAGCATTTTGCAAGAGTGCGCCAGGTAGATACCATGAAGCGTAAGCAGTTCATCAAGGGCGTAAACCAGATCGCCCAGGAAGGTGCCATCCAGATCTTCCAGGAGTTTAATACGGGTATGGAAGAGATCATCGTAGGCGTTGTAGGTGTACTTCAGTTTGAAGTCCTTACTTATCGTTTACAGAATGAATACAATGTAGAAGTTATCTTAGAGAAGCTCCATATGAATATATCCGCTGGGTAGAAAATCCACAGGAAGTAGATGTGGCGCGTATCCAGGGAACATCTGATATGAAGCGTATTAAAGACTTAAAGGACAACCCACTGCTTCTGTTTATTAACAGCTGGAGCGTTGGCATGGTCCTTGAAAGAAATCCGGGTCTTAAATTAAGCGAGTTTGGTAATAACTAAACATAAATCTGAAGGCATATTTAAGGAGGTTTTACAAAATGAGCAAGATCGATGTAGTAAGAGCAGCTATGGTACAGGCAATGAAGGCAAAGGATAAGGCAAGAAAAGACTCTCTTTCCATGTTATTATCCGCTTTAAAGAACGCAGAGATCGACAAGAGAGAGCCCCTTACAGAGGCAGAAGAAGACGCAATCGTTAAAAAAGAGATCCGTCAGACACAGGAGACTTATGATTTAGCTCCAGCTGACAGAGATGATATCCGCGAAGAGGCAGGCGCACGTCTGGCTGTTTACAAGGAATTTGCACCGGAAGACATGTCTGTAGACCAGATCAAAGAAGTGATCGACGGTGTATTAAAAGAACTGGGGATCGAAAATCCTACACCAAAGGACAAAGGCGCTATTATGAAGGTACTGATGCCAAAGGTAAAGGGAAAAGCAGATGGCAAGGTTGTCAACGAAACTCTGGGTGCTATGCTGAAGTAATAGCAGAATAAATAAAAAATAGTCTGGCCATGCAGATGTCATGGCTGGATTGTAAAAAAAGAACAGGAGAAGGTCATGTACAGAAAAGAAATCGAAGAATATATTGATTCCCACAAGGACCAGATGATCGAAGATATTTGCACTCTCTGCCGGATCAATAGTGAAAAAATGCCTTACACAGAGGGGAAACCATTTGGCGAGGGCCCATTTGAGGTATTACAGACAGCTCTTACCATGATGGAAAATTATGGTTTTTCTGTCCGCAATTATGACAATTATGTAGGAACAGCAGACTTAAATGATAAGGAAGCACAGCTTGACATCCTGGCCCATCTGGATATAGTGCCTGCAGGGGAAGGCTGGACTGTGACTGAGCCTTTGAGCCAGTTATTAAAGACGGAAAGCTTTATGGCCGCGGTACTGCAGATGACAAAGGACCGGCTGTTGCAGCTCTTTATGCAATGCGTGCAGTAAAGGAACTGGGAATTCCTGTAAAGAAAAATGTCCGTCTGATCTTAGGTACAGATGAAGAATGTGGAAGCTCTGACATTGCTGTTTACTATAAGCAGGAAAAAGAGGCTCCAATGACCTTTTCACCAGATGCAGAATTCCCTGTGATCAACGTGGAAAAGGGACGGCTTCCAGGTCATTTTGTAGCTTCTTTTGAAAAATCCGATGCTATGCCAAAGCTGGTTAAGATCGATGCAGGCTTAAGAGCAATGTAGTTCCTGGAAAGGCAAAAGCAGTTGTAGCTGGTGTAGAGGATGCTGTATTAAATGAAACAGCAGCTGCTGTTACAAAAGAAACAGAGGTTACATTTATCTTTACAGGCTGTGAAGAAGGAGTCCTGATCACAGCAGAAGGAGAAGGCGCTCACGCATCTACTCCGGAAGAAGGAAAGAATGCATTAACTGCACTGTTAATGCTGATCACAAAACTGCCGCTAGCTTCCTGCCCGCAGATGGATGCAGTAAAGAGCCTTGTAAAGCTGTTCCCTCATGGAGATACCAGAGGAAAAGCTTTAGGCGTTGCTATGAGTGATGAAGTTTCCGGAGAACTGACTATTGCATTTGACCTGCTTCATGTAGACGCAGAAAGCCTGGATGGCACCTTTGACTGCCGTGCTCCGATCTGCGCAAATGATGAAAATGCATTAAAGGTAGCAAAGGCACATATGGCAGAGGAAGGCATTGAGCTGCTGGCAGAACATATGAGAGCACCTCATTATGTAGATGGCGACTCCCATTTTGTACGCACTCTCTTAAAGGCGTATGAAGAATACACTGGTTTAAAGGCAGCTGCCAGTATACAGGTGGCGGTACTTATGTACACAGCCTGAAAAATGGTGTTGCTTTTGGCTGCTCCATGCCTGGAACAGATAACCGTATGCATGGTGCAGACGAGTTTGCAGTTGTAAAGGAACTGGTTGACAGTGCGAAGATCTTTGCACAGGTAATCGTGGATCTTTGCTGCTGATAAAAGCCTGGTTACATGGATAAGAACTCTATCTCCTATATGCGTGGGGTATTTAGGGATTCATTTTTTTCTTTTTTCCAAAATAATAATTTAA
>ENA-OQIG01000310-OQIG01000310.1-human-gut-metagenome-genome-assembly--contig:-NODE-310-length-29018-cov-6.094009_pt1 | contig 29018 bp, 42 predicted proteins | sample MGYA00242576_ERZ504741 | MGnify/ENA primary metagenome ERZ504741 (study PRJEB26092, sample SAMD00036436) | human gut metagenome | host: Homo sapiens | study: EMG produced TPA metagenomics assembly of... | reverse complement strand
CAATGCGAACGGTATCTTCCGAACTCCCGTTTTGCACCAGCCGCAAATGTTCGAGCACCGGAACCAGTATCCCAAGACTATCCACGACCTCATTCCTCTACACCTTTGAAAGCTACGGGAAAAACAATTTTTACCGAAACAGTATCCCCCAATGATCCCGGTTCACGCATCGGCTTACAAGCTCGTGCCTTTATCCACCTGCGGACAGGCTGGCAAAAGGTCTTGTGCCCGAACCGACCAAACACCGGAAAGCAAAAGGATCAACACCCCCAGCCATCTATTCAGCCTCATAGGCCTTTCTCCTTTCATACTGTTCTTTTCCATAAATCAATGTTTCGTATAGTAGTCCTGCCAGGTGACGTCCACCCCGGAAGTTGATGTGTGTATAATCATAATTAGCCAAAGAGGGCTTGGCATGCACCAGCCCGGCCATACTACCCTCTCCTCCCATAGCCTCGAACATGTTCCAAAAAGCAATACCACTCTCTGCCGCTATATTCTGCTGGTAGCGGATCAGATTCTTCACTCCGGGCATTGTTCGCAGTTCACCGGTATCAGTCTTATAGTCACGATCGCCCACACTCAACAAAAGGAAACCGGCCTGCGGAAAGCATTCTTTCAGGTGGTTAATGGCTGTGAGAAGTCCTTTCTTATAAGGGTCGTAGTTTCTTCCGCGTTCGGTTGCAACGTTCAGTCCATATTCCAGAATAATCAAATCATAAGGCCGCTGGGCATTAAACTCTTGCAGCATTTTGGATGGTATGCTGCGAAGGGAAAGTCCTGAACTACCACGCAAAGAGAAGTTGTCGACAACAACTCCTTGTGTGCCGTCCATTGCCACCCCATAGAACAAAGTGGAATCTGCCCGATTGATATCCCAGCGTACCGAACCGATACGACCATTCACTTTCATCTGCTGCAAACGACCAGTAGTAGAAAAGTCCCGCGCTTCAGCTTCCCCACGGTTGACACATACAGAAAGATTGACCTCGCCCTTATTATAGAAAAAGATGGATGCTATCTGGCAGGTATCGAGTAAAGAAGCATATTTATTTTGTCCGCGAAGTTCAACGTAAGCTCTTTCACGGGGAACAAAATAGTGCCCGGAAATACCTTGTTTCTTTTTATCAAAGTAAACACTGTCGGTCACTGCATGACTAGACCATCCGCCAAAAGAATGACGTACCGTCGGACGATAGCCGCTGGTCATCGAAGTTATGGTGACAAAGCCTACACCACATCCGCCGAAACGCTTCTGCAACATCTCGCGCAGATCGGCTGTGAAAATATCCGCCTCAATAAAGGAATCACCGAACACAGCTATACGAACCAAGCGACCTTTGGACTGAATTTCGTCCAACGCACGATAAAAAGGAGTCATCCCTCGCATCGTCGAGTCACTATAATCTTCGATACACGTCATCCCGCTGCGGCACGTATCTACAAATGCAGGTTTCACAACCGGGACCGGCGGCAGACTGTCTGCCACTACTTCATCTTTATCAGGTTCAGGCATACGGACATCACTCAGCAAATCGACACGCCTCATCGTATGTCCGTCGATCGTTATAGCAGGCAGCCAGTGCATTCCAATTAATGCGAACAGGACGATCAATGTCAGCCATAACGAATATTTCAAATAATTTTTCATGCACGCTCTTAATTTAATAAGAAGTTGCAAGATAGATAAAACCCATAAAAAGAGAGGAGAATCTGCATGAAATTCATGCAGATTCTCCTCTGATGTTATCTGTGTAGGCAAAGGATTAAATGCTTCGCTCCACGTTAGTGACAAAAGCCCGCAGACCGAGCTGTTCTGTCTGCATGTCCATCCGATGCAACGCATCCAGCAACGGGTCCACCTTCTTGTCATCCACCACCGTTATGATGGCCGAACACATACTGGGCCAGGCGTGGCTGCCGAAATGCGGATCACCGGTCTTCGAACCACGTCCCTGCACACGCTCCAAATAAGTGAAGCCCCGACAACCCAAACGGTCCAGTAAAGCAATGATACGTTCGTAATAAGCCTGATCGAATGTGATTAATACTGATTTCATATCTTGATTTCTTCTTTATTATTTCTTAATCATTTCATCTTTATGCTCTTCAAAGTAAGCCTCCAGCTCACGTTTCCGCCTCAATACCTTACGCTGATGCTTGATACCTGTACCGGCAAAAACGCAGTACAAAGTAGGAATCAGGACCAAAGTCAGAATAGTGGAAACAGTCAGACCACCGATTACTGCAATCGCCATCGGACTCCACATCTCCGAACCCTGTCCACCACCAATTGCCATCGGGATCATACCGAGAACTGTAGTAGCAGTGGTCATCAATACCGGACGAAGACGGCTCTTACCTGCTGTTACGACAGAGTTGAGCACAGCCAGTCCACGTTCGCGGCAAAGAGTGATGTAGTCGATAAGTACAATACCATTCTTTACAACGATACCGATCAACATGATGGCTCCCAAGAGGCTCATTACACTCAGCGTGCTCTTTGTAAAGAAAAGGGCCATCAACACTCCACTGAAGGCAAACGGCAGTGAGAACATGATGATGAATGGATAAGTCAATGATTCGAACTGCGCTGCCATCACAATAAACACCAGTACCACAATAAGAATAGCCAGCGTACCCAGGTCGCGGAACGAATCTTGCTGGTCTTCGTACGAACCGGCTACCTGAATCGTTACGTCCGACGGAATATCCATCTTATCGATGATAGCATTACCCGCATTCACTACATTACCCAACGCTTCGCCCGAGATAACAGCCGAAACGGTCACAATGCGTTCGCGGTCTTTACGTTCGATAGTAGGAGGAGCAAAGCGCTCGACAACTTTACCCAACTCTTTCACACGTACGCTTCGCCACGACTGTTATAAATAAGAATGTTCTCGATACTTTCAATACTGGTACGATACTCCGGTGCATAACGCACTTTGATATCGTATTCGTCTCCATCCTCACGATACTTGGAGGCAATGGCACCATTGATACGGTTGCGCAGATAGTTACCGGCAGTTGCCAGGTTCAGTCCGTGCAAAGCCAGCTTCTCACGATCGAAGTCTACCTGATACTCTGGCTGATAATCACTACGGCTGATGTTTACTTCCGATACACCTTTCACATTCAGCAGTTCACGTTTCAAACGTGCAGCTACACTGTCGGTTTCTTCCATACTATAACCATATACTTCGAAGTCGGCACTTGCCTGAGCAGACATACCCGTGTTGCTACCACCCAGGATCACCTGTGCTTTGCTGAACTCCGGATATTTCTTCAGTCTTCACGCATCTCGTCGCAGACTTGTTCAAGACTGATGTCACGATCGCCCGGATCGACCAGACTGATATTGAACGAAATGATGTGGGAACATTGTCCTGCATAGAGGCCCAGGTATTGTCTGAGTCGGCCTGACCTACGGTATAGTTACATACGGTCATTACACCTTTGTATTTATTGAGCCACTGGTTAGTCAGTTTCTCTGAGACCTCCTGTGCCAGCTCCTTGCGTGTTCCGATAGGCAACTCCAACTGAACCGCGATACGGGCATTATCCTGTGCCGGGAAGAACTCGGTTCCGATACTCTTGGCACAGAACAAGCTGACCACAAAGAACACGATACAACCGAAGATGACAATCGGACGATGGCGAACCGCCCAATTCAACATGCGGGCATAGCTGTATCCAGAGCATCCAAACCTTTCTCAATAGGACCGAAAAGAAGTTTGAAAGTCTTAGACTGTTTCTTCTGCAAACGTAACAATTGCGAACAGAGCATCGGTGTCAGTGACAAAGCAGCTACTGTAGAGATGAACATGATGGCACACATCATCCAACCCAACTGCTTAAACATCACCCCCGACATACCGCTTACCATTGTCAGTGGGAAGAACACTGCAATCATGGTCAGTGTAGAGGCAATTACGGAAATAGCCACCTCATTCGTTCCGTGCACGGCAGCCTGTTTCGGATCGGAACCGCGCTCGATATGGGTAGTCACATTTTCGAGTACCACAATCGCATCGTCCACCACCATACCGATGGCAATAGAGAGAGATGAAAGCGAGATAATATTAATTGTATTTCCGGTGACTGCCAGGTAAATAAACGAGGCGATCAATGAAAGCGGAATAGTAATACAAATAATCAATGTGGCACGCCAGCGTCCCAAAAAGAGGAACACCACGATAACTACAAACAAAAGGGCGTACAGTACGGTTTCGGCCAAACTGTCGATGGTGTTGAGAATGTTGTCGGATGTATCGACAATCACTCCGAGCTTCACGTCGCTCGGCAAATTCTTTTGCAACTTCGGCAAAGCCTCGGCCACTTTCTTTGAAATATCCACAGAGTTGGCACCCGACTGTTTCTGCACCACAATCATGGCTCCTTTTACCCCATTATTATATGTTTCCTGAGCACGCTCCTCCACGGTATCGACCACGCGGGCTACATCGCGCAGATAGACATTCGCTCCATTGTAGCTACCCACCACAACATCTTCCAATTGTCGCGAATCGTCAAACTCTCCTTCGACACGCAACGAATAGGTCTCGTTACCGATATCGAAGTTACCGCCCGGAATATTCTTATTCTCGGCTCCGATAATCGAACTGATTGTTTCGATGGTCAGATTATAGGCTTCCAGTTTGCCGGGGTCGCAATATACCTGGATCTCACGCTGGGGAGCACCACTGATGGATACCGTTCCCACACCGGGAATACGTGCTAACGGGTTCACAACGCGATCGTCTAGGATTTTATAAAGTGCCGACTGACTTTCATTGGCCTGTACCGACAGCAACACAATCGGAATCATGTCGGTGCTGAACTTAAAGATGATGGGATTCTCCACATCATCCGGAAGCTGCGAGCTGACCATATCCAGCTTGTCACGCACATCATTAGTCAGTACGTCGATATCATTACCGTATTCAAACTCCAATGTAATCAGAGACATATTTTCAGACGAACGGGAGGTGATATGCTTCAGGTTACTGACAGCATTCAGCGTATTCTCCAACGGACGAGTCACGTTGTTCTCTATATCCGAAGCACTGGCTCCGGGATAGGCGGTCATTACCATAATCGTATTTGTATCGATGTCCGGATACAAGTCGATAGGTAATTTTGACAAAGAGAAGAGACCAAAAATCACCACTGCAAGGAAGCAGAGGGAGGTCATAATCGGTTTTTTTACCGCTCCTTCGTATAAACTCATTTTTGCTAATTATTAAAATGTGGATAATGCGCCGTATGTCATCGGATTGTATAGCTTTCAACTTATAAAGCTGTACACAACATACGGTTACATTGATTCATTATTTTTCTACCTCTACCTCAGTGCCGTTGATCAATCGGGTCTGACCGGCAATGACTACCTGAGAATTATTGGGTACACCGGATTTCAATTCATATTCAGCCCCCATGCGACGTCCCAGTTCCACTTTGTTGTATGTCACTTTTCCATCCTTGTATACATACACATAACGGTCGCCGGCACCAGCTTGCTTCACAATAGCCAAATCGGGAACAACGACGTTCTCTTCCGTACCAAAATTCAGGCTGGCACGGGCAAACATTCCCGGACGTACTTTCTGATTCTGGTTAGGCAATTGAATCTCCACCTGGAATGTACGGGTAGACGGATCGATCGTCGGATAAATCAAGCTGATCTTGCCTTCGAAAGCCTCATCACCGTAGACATCGAGCTTCACATTCACGGGAGCACCTTTCTTCACCTTGGTGAAGTAAACCTCGGATACATTGATCAAAAGTTTGACCGGAGTAATCTTTTCAACGGTCAGCACCGGATTACCACCGCTATACATATCGCCGCTATCGTAATTGCGGGCAGTTACCACCCACTGATAGGACTCAGCAGAGAAGTATTTTCCAACAAGTTCTGATAAGCAGTTTTCTTCACGTCATAGGCCATCTTTGCAGCATCCCATTCCGATTTTGAAGCACCACCTACCTTATACAGTTCATCGATACGATTGAATTCCACTTCCTGATTGTCCAGTTGCAGCTTAGTCTGTTTCAAGTTGGCAGCATCCATCTGCACTAGTTTCTGGCCTTTGGACACATGATCGCCCACTTCCACAAAGATTTTATCAATACGCACCGGTGATGACGGAGCAATGTTATTCTTCACTTCAGCTTCTACGGTTGCCGTGTATTCCTGTATCTGTTCTACCGGGCGTGCTGTCACATCGGCCAATTTCACTTTCGGCTTTTCCTCTGTTTTTTCAGCAGCACTTTTGTCTTTTCCTCCAGTGCACGAGCCCAATAGCACAACGGCGAGCAGGGCTACTAATTGGAAACATCTTTTCATATTCAAATTTTAATTGTTGTGTGTTTAGTTACTCTGTTACTTCTTCTCTTCCCAATACCTGATCGAGATCAGCCTTAGCAACCAAATAGTCGTAGATAGACTGGTTGTAAGTCAACTGGGCCTGTGTCAGCGCCACTTCCGAATCGTTCAATTCAAGGATAGTCCCTTTACCTACTTCATAACGTTTTTGGGCTATCAAACGTCCTTTTTCCGCCTGTACGATTCCTTCTTTGTTGCTGACTACCTGCTCGGTACTTGCAGCCATATTATCCAGATAACTGGTGGCTTGCATGGTGAGTTGGCGATATACGTTGGTGCGGTTCTCGGCCAGTTGCTGCATCTGGATCTTAGTTTGCTTTACCTTCGTAAAGTTACTTGCCTTAAACAAAGGGATACTCAGACTCAGACCGACAGTAGAATATGGGAACCACTTGTAATGCGACATCTTGAAGTCATTATTCAGCGATGTATACGAATAGTTGAACGATGCAGCCAATGTCGGCATGAAATTGGTTCGCTGCACAGCCAGTGTTTTCTTCAACAAGTCGGCATTTAAGTCCAACTGCTTCAAATCGCTGTTGTTATTCAGATTCAACTGGTTGCTTTCCATCTGACGACGGAACATCACCATTTCATAGTCCTTCAGATTACCATCGGCAGCAATTTCCACCTCCGTATCCATACCCATCAGTACCTGCAACTGCAAGCGGGCAAGATTCACTCCGTTACCGGCAGATACTACCGAGGGTTTCAGGCTACGCACCTGTACGTCGGCGCGTATCTTATCATACTCACTAACCGTTCCCTGCTCATATTTGGCTTTCACCACTTCATAGTTGGCTTCTGCCTGCGCATAACTCTGCAGGAGCACTTTGTAGCTGTCCTGGGCCAACAACAACTGATAATATGCCTTGGTCACCTGGTTCACCAAGTCGAGTTTCGACGAGCGTGCTTTTTCAACAGCCAGTTCCACATCTGTCTTGGTCAGATTGATACTCTTGTAAAGCGTCGGAGCAAATACAGGGAGACTCACATTGAGTCCTCCGTTGTACGAGTTGTCCGAACCTACCTGGATGGTCTGCGATTCTCCGCCAAAGTCCATCACCATTGTCTGTTTTTTTAGTGTCCGCGAGTAAGAACCCGTCAATGAAACCTCCGGAAATAGTCCGCCGTATGCCTCCTTCTTAGCCTCTTTTTTCAGCTGAATCTCTTGGCCGGCCACTTTCATTGTGGGGTTTTCGCTCAATGCAATTTCCAGTGCTTTGTCAAGCGTCAGTAGCACGATGTCCTTTGCCTCCTGTGCCTGTACATAACCCACCGAGAGCAGTACAACCACCGCCAAAAGCATCTTTTTGCTTAAGAAACATTTCATTTTGTTCATACAATAATTTTAGTTGTTTATCTTCTTTGGGAATCTCTTTATTCCCTGTCTTAGTGTATCCTTTGTTTTCTATATTCCGTTATAAAATCTTCCAATACCTTTGCCCCTTTCTCTGTCGAGATTCCTCGGATGTAGGTAAACATAATCGCTTCGTAAACCTCAAGGAAGGAGTATTTGTTGCAAATATCCGTATTCATCAATAAGTCGAGCTGTTCGTGAACCAGCAGGTTGACAATGGCAAAATTGACATCATCCCTGAATATGCCCTGCTTAATGCCCATCTTAAAAAATTCGATCGTACTGTCCGAGTCCCGCTCCCGATAGTTCTTCAGCAGACTGTGTACTTTCGGATACTTCTTATATCTTCAAAAAAACGCTTGTTAGTCCGATGGAATGTCTCAATGCTCCGCTGATAACACACAAGAATGACTTCAAGAACATTCTTTGAGTTAGCCAAGGTCTCTGCCAGAAAAGCATTCATCTCTTCCTGACGTTTTAAAATACACTGGGTCAGCAAGCTCTCTTTATCCTGAAACACTTCGTAAAGTGTACGTTTTGATATACCCAAGGACGCAGCTATGTCGTCCATCGTTATACTCTTGATACCATGTGCAGTAAAAGCCTCCGAAGCTGTCTCAATAATTCTGTCTTTCAATTCTACTCTTTGTGAGTTCTCTTTCGCATTCTCAATCATTAACCCGTTCTTTTGTTGTTAGACTATCGATTATCAGCGTTTTCGTCCAATAAAAACGAAAAACTGAACAAAGATAAGCAGAAAACTCGACGGGGTAATTCAGTTTCCTGATTTAAGCACACATATTTGATAAATATTATAACTTCCGAAACAAATATCAAACAAGTGTTAACAGAGAATGAGGATACAAAGATAGGGCGAGGAAATACCCTTATAAAGGTATTCCCGCCCATCGGAAGAGAAAAATCGATAAACAGCGGATATACTTCGATGAATGAAGAAGTGAGAGGAATGACAAAGAAGACTCCACTAATACTCGGATCTGGTCCGATTGAGAAAAGCTACCGTTTTATGAATTTCTTTGTACATCACGATATCATCCTTTACAAACGGAACCTCTTTGCGATATGCAGCCAGATAGCGCTCAAGGATGGGAGAAGTTTTTGCCGGACGACGAAACTCGATTCCCTGCGCAGCTTCATCAACTCAATGGCAAGGATATGCTCCAGATTATCCATGATCCGGAAAAGTTTGGTAGCGGCATTGGCTCCCATGCTAACATGATCTTCCTGACCGTTGGAAGAGACTATTGAATCACTCGAGGCCGCATAGCAGTACATCTTATTCTGGCTGACCATAGAGGCAGCAGCGTACTGAGGAATCATAAAACCGGAATTAAGTCCCGGATTGGCGACCAAAAATTCCGGAAGACCACGCAACCCCATAATTAACTGGCTACACGCCGCTCGGAAATGTTGCCCAGTTCGGCCATTGCGATGGCAAGAAAATCGAAAGAGAGGGCCAGCGGTTGTCCGTGAAAGTTGCCGCCGGATATGATCTGATCTTCATCCGGGAAAATGGTCGGATTGTCCGTCACTGAATTTATCTCAGTCAACAAAACAGAAGAGACGTACCGGATGGCATCTTTCGTTGCCCCATGCACCTGAGGAATACAACGAAAAGAGTAAGGGTCCTGTACATGTTCTTTGGTACGGGCTATCAGCTCACTTCCATGCAGCAGGCGACGAAATATCTCTCCCGTCTCAATCTGACCGGGATGGGGACGAATCTGCTGAATACACTCCATAAAAGGATCGATGCGCCCATCGAACGCTTCAAGTGAAAGGGCAGCAATCATATCTGCCTTCTTTGAAAGCCTCCGGGCTTTGAGCAATGCAAAAACTCCGTTGGCACTCATGAACTGGGTACCATTCAGCAAAGCAAGTCCCTCCTTACTCATCAATCTCACAGGCTCCCAACCAAATTCGTCGAGCACACTGATGGCTTCCCGCTTTTTACCTTTATAATAAACATCGCCAACTCCAATCAAAGGCAAAAAGAGGTTGGCCAACGGCGCCAGATCACCCGAAGCCCCCAAGGATCCGCGATCGTAGACAATAGGCATTACGTCGTTATTGAAAAAGTCGAGAATGCGCTGTACGGTGATGACCTGTACCCCGCTGTGACCCAGGGAAAGAGCATGGGCTTTAAGCAACAGCATCAGCTTGATAATGACCGGGCGTAACTCCTCACCCACACTGCACGCATGGCTTTTCACAAGATTCTCTTGCAAGGTGTTGAGTTCATCGGACGATATGTTTTTACTGCACAACGAACCGAAACCGGTAGTGATGCCATACAGTGGCTCGGTGGAAGCCGCAATTTTCCGGTCGAGATAATCACGGCATTTCCGGATGCGCTGTTCGGCTTCGGGAGCCAGTTCAAGTTTCAGGTTTTCGTTAATGATGCGTTCGATGATACTGAAAGTCAGTTCACCGGAGCCTACATAATAAACATTGTTCATTGGTTCAGTTCTTGGTTGACAACTTCAAGTAATTCTTTCTCACGCATGCATGCCAATTGTTCCAAATGGTCGGCTTCCCGCTTCAGCTCGTCAACAAAGGTTATATCCTTGAGCGAACCCAGATTGATGCGGACGTTCAGCAAAGCGCCCAATACTGCCGAACGGGCAGCCATCATGGCTACACATGCGTCCGTAATGGCATTCTGATTGCCTAAACGCGCTACATCAGCTATGATCTCCATCAGCTCACAGGCATTGCGCGCCACCTGCATCGGAACGAGGGCCGCAAAACGAGTGGCCTCCTGGATAGCAGCACTACGAGCGGCCTTTTCTTCATCTGTAGATTTGGGTAACTTGAAACAACCGAAAACATGGTCGTATGCCTCGGAATCACGGTCAATGTATTCAACAAAAAGCTCCTGCTGCCGGATGCTCAGACGGGAAATATGCTTCATCAACTCTTCATGTTCTTCGTATCCTTTCTTCCCGATGGTAAGTCCGGCCACCATTGCAGTCAGCGCCGAGGCCACCGCACCGTTAAGAGCAGCCACACTGCCGCCTCCGGGTACAGGATCACTACCGGCTACTTTATCTAAAAATTCTTTTACGGTCAATTCTGCTAACATAATTCTTCAAGTATTATCGGGTTTATATCTCAATTCAGACAGACGGATAAAGCATTCCGCCTTTGATAGTCGTATTTACACAATTCATCCCGACATAATAGGAAGAATATGGTAATTATCGGAGTCGAGCACTACGAAGTCGCCTTTTTTACCCACTTCGATACTGCCGATAGATCGGCACGGTTGAGTGCAGCCGCCCCATTCAGGGTAAGGGCCGTAATTGCTTCTTCTACAGTGAGCTGCATGTGAATGCAGGCTAAGGCAAACGTCAGTGGAATGGAACCGGAGAAACAACTGCCCGGATTCAGGTCGGTAGCCAGGGCTACGGCACATCCGGCATCAATCATGTCGCGTCCCCGTGCATAAGGCTCCTTCAAGGCAAACGCTGTGAGCGGGAGGAGTGTGGCAACCACTCCCTTACGCGCCATGGCTTCGATACCGGCATCGGAAGCATGAAGCAGATGGTCGGCAGATACAGCTCCCAATTCGGCAGCCAGTTCGGCACCTCCCAAAGGGACAATCTCGTCGGCATGAAGTTTTGGTAAGAGACCATAATCTCCGGCAGCTGTAAGCAAACGGCGTGACTGTTCGATGGAGAAAACGCCTTCTTCGCAGAACACATCACAAAATTCAGCCAGTGAATCCCGCTGAATCACCGGAAGTAACTCACGGATCAGGAAGTCAATATAATCATCAGGACGCTCTCTATATTCGTCAGGCAACGCATGTGCCCCCAGGAAAGTAGGCACAATATCCACCCGTACACCCTCATCTTTATTCAGGCTGCGCATCACCTTGAGTTGCAACAATTCCGTTTCGCGGTTCAGACCGTATCCGCTCTTGCCTTCGACGGTCGTAATTCCCATGGCTGTCATCTTCTTGAGGAGCCTTCTGCCTTAGAGCGCAAATGGATGAAAGAGAGTTCACGGGTAGCCTGTACTGTACTGGCTATACCGCCGCCACGTTGCATGATAGACATATAACTCTCCCCTTTGAGGCGCCACGAAAATTCTTCGGCCCGCTCTCCCCCAAATACGAAATGGGTATGTGAATCGACAAAACCCGGCAAGAGACACTTCCCACGAGCATTGTAATGCCAGAAGTGATGATAATATCCATCACGCACTTCACCCCGGTTGGGACCGACATAGGTAATGATCCCATCTACAACTTCGACTGTCGCTTTCTCCAAAATTCGCAGTTCCGCCATCTCTTTCCCTTTCCGAGCCGAAAAGCCGAGCGGAGTCACTACTTTGGCATTGAATATAATTAAGTTCTCACTCATGATTCTCTATTCCATTATACGTGATTCAAGCACTTGCCGCATGGAGAAATTCTCCAGACCGAGGTAGTAGGAAGCAGTATCGATCAGTGCTTCCATCGGGACGAGCCCTACGATTTCGCTACCGAGAATGGTCACTCCATAGCGACGGGCTTCGATGCGCACCAACTCGAAAGCACGATAAAGTGCCGTACGGGTATAGTCGGTCATGTTGATAGACACCTGGGTAATGTTCCGTTCCTTCAGTTCTACCCCCATCGCTTTGACATAACGCAAACCACCATTGATATGACGGATATTTTTGGCTATCTTGGTTGCAATTTCAAGATTATCAGTACTCAGATTGATATTATAAGCCACCAGCGGCATACGGGCACCGATAGCGACTACCCCGGCTGTAGGATGGCATCCGGCAGGACCGTAATCGGGATGCCATTCGGGCAGTTTCATCTTCTCGGCCATCCCTTCGAACTCTCCTTTGCGAACAGCTGCCAGATTTTCACGATGAGGGGCTGTCGCCGATTTCTCATAAAGGAAGACAGGAAGGTGATAAAGCCCGGCTACCTTCTCTCCTATCTCCCGGGAAAGAGAGACGGCTTCGTCCATCGTCACGTTTTTAATGGGAATAAAGGGCACTACATCAACGGCCCCCATGCGGGGATGCTGCCCCCGGTGGTGATTAAGATCTATCAATTCCACAGCCACTCCAATAGCCTCGATAACAGCATCACGCAGAGCTTCCGGCTCGCCGATAAGGGTTACTACCAGTCGGTTGTGATCTTCATCATTGCTATAATCGAGCAATTTCACCCCAGACCGGGCACGGAACGGAGCGACAATACGATCTATCTTTTCCAGATCCCGCCCTTCACTGAAGTTGGGGACGCATTCTACTATTTTATTCCAGTTCATACTACATCGTTTTAAGGGCACCACAGATTACACGGATTCTTACAGATCAAGATTTATTTTTATTCTCATTATTCCGCAACTATTCTCTTTATCAACTCTTCATCTGCCAGATAAGGCAGCGTGATGTGGTAGGCATCACCATGTGACAGATTGAACGCTTCGCTGGTTTCCATCGCATGTTCATTGCGGGCCCACGAACGGCGGGCCACTCCCCCCATCACATCCCAAAGCATAGAAGAACGGAGGATTTCGTCTACTCTCAGGCTCCCGTCACACACCATACCGAAACCTCCGTTGATAGCTTTGCCAATGCCAACTCCGCCTCCGTTGTGCAAAGCTACCAGGCTCATGCCCCGGGCACAATTCCCGCAAAACACTGTACGGCCATATCGGCCATTACATTGCTGCCATCTTTGATATTAGAGGTTTCACGGAAGGGTGAATCCGTACCACTCACATCGTGATGATCGCGTCCCAGCATAATAGGCCCGACTTCTCCGTCACGCACCATTTGGTTAAACCGGAGAGCTATCTTCAAACGACCGACAGCATCCTGATACAATATACGGGCCTGTGTACCCACCACCAACCGGTTCTTGCCGGCATCCCGTATCCAGTTATAATTGTCCAGATCCTGTCCGCGACGTTTCACATCGATACATTCCATCGCAGCACGGTCCGTTCTGGCAAGATCTTCGGGGTTACCACTGAGACATACCCAACGGAATGGACCGTAACCATAGTCGAAGAGCTCCGGTCCCATAATATCTTCCACATAACTCGGCCAGATAAAGCCGTCTTTTTCATCGGTTCCGTTTCGTGAAATCTCTTTGACTCCGGCATCATAGACAGCTTTCATAAACGAGTTGCCGTAATCGAAAAAATAAGTTCCGCGGGAAACAAGTTTCTTGATCACTGCAAAATGACGATGGAGGGATTCGTCTACCAACTGACGAAACGCTTCGGGAGATTCATGCAACAACCGGGTACGTTCTTCGAAAGTAACTCCGGCAGGACAATACCCACCTTCGTAAACAGCGTGACAGGAGGTCTGATCGGATAAAAGTTCAATAGGAATATCTTCCTGAACGGCATATTCAAGCAGATCTACTACATTGCCATGATAGGCCACCGAACAGGATTCATGCCGTTCAGCAGCGCTCAGTGCCATCCGGAAAGCGGTATGGAGATCAGTCGTGACATGCTCCACCCACCCTTGCTTGTAACGGGTTTCAATACGCGAGCGGTCCACTTCGGCTATAATCGAAGCAGCACCGGCTATTTCGGCTGCCTTGGGTTGGGCACCGCTCATACCACCCAAACCGGAGGAAACGAACAAATGTCCACTCAAGTTCTTATCTTGAGGGATGCCTAGCTTGAGCCGGCCGGCATTCAGCAGAGTATTGAATGTGCCATGCACAATACCCTGCGGACCAATGTACATCCATCCGCCGGCTGTCATCTGGCCATAGTTGGCGACTCCCATCTGGGCTGCCTCATGCCAGTCATGCTGATTGTCGAACATGCCTACCATCATTGAATTGGTGATAATGACCCGAGGGGCATCGGGACGGGAATGGAAAAGTCCTAACGGATGTCCCGATTCGATAACAAGCGTCTGTTCACGCGTCAGGAGTTCGAGGTATTGTTTTATCAACCGGTATTGCATCCAGTTCTGACATACCTGCCCGGTCTCGCCATAAGTGACGAGTTCATAAGGATAGAGAGCGATATCAAAACAAAGATTATTGTCGATCATCACCTGAAAGGCCTTGCCTTCAATACAGTTCCCCTGATATTCGTCGACGGGTTTGGCTTTGAGGTCGCCTGCCGGACGAAAACGGTACCCATAGATTCGTCCCCGGGTCCGCAACTCCTCCAGAAATTCAGGAGCCAGTTTTCTGTGCAGTTCCACAGGGATATAACGCAATGCATTTTTTAAGGCCGTGACGGTCTGTGCCGGCGAAAGGGTATATCCACGGTCGGCGCCCGGCGAATACCTTCGGCGAATATCGGATATTCAGGTAACTGATTGCTGAGAGTCATTTTCATAATAAGAGGAATTAAGGATTACAAACTGTCAGCTCTACAATTTGATAACTCTTCGCAATATAGAAAAAAGGTGGGAATCTACCAAGATTTCAGCAGATTTATTATCAAAAGGTTAGAATAATAAAGAGAGGCAAATGAGTAGCCGCCTGTTAGGGTTGTATAGTGGCAAGACAGCAGTCCCTGCTGCTGATCGAAACGCTACTTCTCTTCCGCCTTCAGCAGTCGCAGATATTTGTCGGTAACTTTGGCAGACTCGCTATTTTCATTCAGATAGGCGGCTTTCCAATCAGGATGCCCCCCAAGCAGTTCTTCCATCCGCTCTTTTCCGACAAATCCTACCTTATTGGTTTCAGGATCTATTTCATAATATACCCGTTTGGATATTAAAGCGGAAGCAGCAATCGCATCGCCGAATTGACCACCCAGCATCACATCCATCGTGGCATCGCTGCCGGCAGCTACGGAACCTAAAGGAATGGCACTAAAATAAATATGGTCTCCAATGCGCAGGGCGGGAGCATACCAACCTCCGAAACGAAACTTCTTATAGCGTAATCTCTTGCAATTCACATAAAGGGAAGTGTCCGCCTGCACGGCATAACAGCGGGACTTCAGGTATTTGCACATGGAATCATCCGGACCGGCACTGATCTTATAGTCGGCACCACCGGTCATCAGAATATGATTCTTTGTACGTTTCTCCACTTTCAGCGAGGCAACCGTATCTCCTTCACAAGCGAGCAGCCCTTTCAGATTGGAATATACGACATTCTGCGCAGTAACATCCATCACTACCCAACTCATCAACAGCAGGAAACACAATTTCTTCATAAACGCATCCTATTAAAGACTTTCATGGCGGAAAGGTACACCTTTTAACGAATCGGAGCAAGTTTCAGAAGAAAAGTTTAAGAAAAAGGAGAAAACACTTGACTTTTGCTCTCCAATGTCGTATCTTTACTATCAGAATCATAAAGTACGTTCAATTTATATTAGGAATGAAAGAGGGAGACTATTGCTCCCTTTTTTTATGGAATCACTTCACCCAACCTCCCCATAACAGACGGAGCTAAAGATGAGTTCAGGCTCCGTTTGCCCTGAAGCAAGGCTCTGCCGAAACGAAACAGCGGCTCTATTTCACTCGGATCCCGGCTCTGCAAGCTCTCTACCGGCAGCTTCGGCAAGAAAAGGCCGGGATATCCGGAGATATACCAAGAAGAATATGAAGAATCTCCGGAAGAGACGGGAAATGTACCTGAAAGGAAAGCGGAAACTGGCTCCAACGTTAATAATAAGTAAATCTGCTCTTGACAAAAACAAGCTCATGCCAAGAGAGCGCCGTACTCACGCTAAATATATTATTTTTGCGGGTCAAACAATCAAGGAAATATGGAACAAGTAAATCTCATCATAGACACTTATCAACGGATTATTCTCGAATCGGAATCGAAGCTGGCAAAGGTAAAACAACACATTTACCGTATCGGTACACTCCGACTGATACTTTTCGCGGCAGGAATTGCAGGCATCATTTATTTCTGGGACGAGGGTAGGCTGGTGATCGGCGGTATCGCGGCTATCACCTTCATCCCCTTTATATTATTGGTGAAACTGCACAACCGGTTGTTTCATCAGAAAGATTACCTTGAAAAGAAGATAGAAATCAACCGACAGGAATTACAAGCCCTTACATACGATACGTCAGCTTTCGATAATGGGGAGGAGTTTATCAATCCATCACATCTTTATACTTATGATCTGGACGTATTTGGAGAACATTCACTCTTTCAGTACATAAACCGGACTGCCACGCAACCCGGTAAAAAAAGACTGGCAGAATGGATGAATATGCACCTGAAGAGCAAAGCGGAGATAGAGAAACGACAGGAAGCAGTACGGGAACTGGCTCCGGAGTTAGAAATGCGCCAGCATTTCCGTGTACTCGGATTGCTGCATAAAGGTAAAACTGCTGACGAAGAAGAAATCAGGAACTGGGCTTCGAGTCCGGAATATTATCGGAAGAAATGGTATTTCCGAACTTTGGCTATCCTTATCCCCACCGCCAATGCTGTCTGCATCGGGCTGGCCATAGCCGGAATCATCTCATTCACCACATGGGGAATCGTCTTCGCAAGTATAGGATTGTTCAGTTCTTCATTCTCAAAAGGTATTAGCCGGATGCAGTCTGTTTACGGTAAAAAGATGCTGATACTGACAACCTATGCACGACTCATTCACATTATTGAGGAGAAAAAATGCGCTGCATCGCATTAAAGGAAATCAAGGAATTGGTGGGAGGTGAAAAACAAACGGCTTCACAAGCCGTAAAACGCCTCACCGAACTCATGAATGCACTGGACCAACGAAACAATATGTTAATGCAATTTGTCCTGAACGGACTATTTTTCTGGGAATTGCGGCAAGTCATGAAGATAGAAGCCTGGAAGGAAAACTATGCAGCCCACCTGCCGGATTGGCTTGAAGCCATTGGAGAAATGGATGCTTACTGTTCGCTGGCCTGTTTTGCGTATAATCATCCCGGATATGTGTTCCCCGAAATTGCATCCAAACCATTTTGCGTGGGGGCCGAAGCATTGGGTCATCCATTGATGAATCGAAATAAATGTGTACGCAATGATATCCGGATCGCAAAGCGTCCTTTCTTCATCATCATAACAGGTGCGAATATGGCAGGGAAAAGCACCTATCTACGTACCATAGGAGTAAGCTATCTGCTGGCATGTATCGGAGCCCCTGTCTGGGCAGAGAAGATGAAGCTATATCCGGCACAACTCGTCACCAGCCTGCGCACGACCGACTCATTGGCAGACAATGAATCGTATTTCTTTGCAGAACTGAAACGACTGAAACTTATTATTGATAAACTGAACTCCGGCGAGGAACTGTTCATCATACTCGACGAAATTCTGAAAGGAACGAATTCGATGGATAAACAAAAGGCTCCTTCGCACTGATCAAACAATTCATGGCTTTACAGGCGAACGGCATTATTGCCACTCACGATCTCCTGCTAGGCTCTCTTATCGATCTATTCCCCAAAGATATCCACAACTATTGTTTCGAAGCGGACATCACTAACAACGAACTGACTTTCTCCTACAAGCTCAGAGATGGAATTGCGCAGAACATGAATGCCTGCTTCCTGATGAAAAAAATGGGAATAGCCGTCATCGACGACTAATCCCCATTTCGTATTGAAGCTTGAATTAGAATCAGTGTCCTTTTGTCTTAGTCAGGAAAGCGGCAATAGAAGCTGCTTCACCATTCGTGAAATAACGTACGGATGTAACCGGGTTATAAGTATAGGGTACAAATTGGAACAATTGTACGGCGGCAAACTTTCTGTCTTCGGACAGCATTACATCTAAACGCAGATTTCCACTTGTACCACCTTTGGCAGTCGATTGCATAGAGAAATCACCCGACTTCACCATGTCTGTCAATTCATCCAGATGTTTCAAATCAAAAAAGATACTTTGCTCTTTAGCAACACTGCCCGTCGGCAAGTAAACAATCTCCTTGGATTTCCAGAACAACCGGAAAACGCCAATCAAGAACAAGGCGGTGCCTAGTACCATAAGTCCCATACTGATAGTCGATGAACGGTCTTCCATCTCAAAAGTAGAAACAAATGCAATCACTCCTGCCAATAACATAATGCAAGAGAAGATAAGTCCGGAGACACTGGTGCGTTTTGCAATATCTGGGTGTGAAGATGCAAAAATTGTTGCATCGATAGCTTGGGTTGTCATAATATTGAAGTTTAAATTATTAGTAAATAATAGCTGATAAATACTACCACACCTATAACTAACAGGCACGGCAACATAAAATAATAATAGAACTAATAAGTTAAACTCCTATACAATAATACGCCTTAGAGCGAAAACATAGTATTCGCTTACAGGATGACAACAATAAGAAGTAGTGGTTTCATAAAGCTTCCCCCAATGCTGAGACAAAACAGCATCACGGTCTGCCAGCCTTTGAGCAAGGGCTTTTAAAGAAAAAATAGATTCGGCCGCTTGTATACGCTGTATGCGCGACATTGCGATCTGATGCGTCTGAATTCCGGTCCCGGCCAATTCGGCATCAGGGAAATAGGGTGTCTGGGGACTGCTGACTGTTTCGTGCGTATCCCCTTTCATTGTTGACATAGCCATATAGATATCTTGTTCCGCCTGTTTTTCAGCGAAATAGTCGTTAGCTACACTATGAAGTGCCACAGCAAACAACATGAACAATATAATTTTAATGAACTTTGCCATATCTGCCTGCAAATATAACAGATTATTCAGTCCGACTGTTCACCTTCAAATGTTTTTAATGTATCTTTAGTAAAATCAACAAAAAGGCCACTCTTTTCAGAGCAGCCTTTTTTATATCTATAAGAATAATAGTTGAATTATTCTGCTGATTCAGCTTTCGGTTCTTCAGTTGCAGGTACTTCGGCAGCAGGAGCAGCTTCAGTAGTTTTCTTTGAACGACGAGTACGAGTTGCTTTCTTAGCAACTTTCTCTTTAGCCATGTTTTCGTTGTAGTCAACGAGTTCGATGAAGCACATTTCAGCATTGTCACCCAAACGGTTTCCAGTCTTGATGATACGAGTATAACCACCCGGACGGTCAGCAATCTTCACAGAGATTTCCTTGAACAATTCTGTTACAGCGAGTTTATCCTGCAAGTTGCTAAATACAACACGACGAGAGTTTGTAGTGTCTTCTTTAGACTTTGTGATCAAAGGCTCAACGAATTTCTTCAGAGCTTTCGCCTTTGCTACAGTCGTAGTGATTCTTTTGTGCTTGATCAAAGAACAAGCCATGTTAGATAACATAGCACTTCTGTGAGAAGCAGTACGACCTAAATGATTGAATTTCTTATTATGTCTCATTTTTTATTCTTTATCTAATTTATATTTAGAAATATCGGTTCCAAACGACAGATTCAGACTTTCCAGCAAATCATCAAGCTCGGTAAGCGATTTCTTTCCGAAGTTTCTGAATTTCAGCAGGTCAGTTTTGTTGAACTGTACCAAATCGCCCAATGTTTCAACATCAGCAGCCTTCAAGCAATTGAGGGCACGTACTGACAGATCCATATCGACAAGTTTAGTTTTCAACAGCTGACGCATATGCAATACTTCTTCATCAAACTCTTCATTACCGTCAACGTCATTACTTTCAAGAGTAATTTTTTCGTCAGAGAATAACATAAAGTGATAAATCAGAATTTTAGCAGCTTCTTTCAGCGCCTCTTTCGGGTGAATGGAACCGTCGGTAGTAATTTCAAGTACCAGTTTCTCGTAGTCAGTCTTCTGCTCTACACGGAAGTTTTCTACAGCATACTTAACATTACGTATCGGCGTATAGATTGAATCGATTGGAATTACATTAACATCGGTACAATATTCGCGGTTTTCGTCAGCGGGGACATATCCACGACCTTTGTTAATTGTAATGTCAATCTGCATAGTTGCTTTAGAATCTAAATGACAAATAACTAATTCCGGATTTAACACTTCAAATCCAGTCAAATACTTACCTATGTCACCTGCTTTAAATTCACTAGAATTCTCGATAGTGATGCTCACCTTTTCGCTCTCGAATTCTTCAACTACTTGCTTGAATCTCACTTGTTTCAGATTCAAGATAATGTTGGTAACATCCTCTTTTACTCCAGGAACACTAGAAAATTCGTGCTCAACACCTTCTATACGGATAGTGGTGATAGCAAAACCTTCTAATGAAGAAAGGAGGATACGGCGCAAAGCATTACCAACGGTAATACCAAAACCGGGTTCCAAGGGACGAAATTCGAATTTACCGAATTTGGCATCCGCTTCCAACATTAATACTTTATCAGGTTTTTGAAATGCTAATATCGCCATGAAATTAATTATTATTTAGAATACAATTCAACAATCAAATGCTCTTTAATGTTTTCAGGAATGTCTGCTCTTTCAGGAATGTGCAGCAATTTGCCCACCTTTGAAGCTTCATCCCATTCCAACCAAGCATATTTGCTGTGATTGAAACCAGCGAGAGAATTAGCAATTACTTCCAAAGATTTAGATCTTTCACGAACGCCAATCAACTGACCCGGTTTAACTGCGTATGAAGGAATGTTTACTACCTGTCCATCAACTGTAATGTGTTTGTGGCCTACCAACTGACGAGCTGCTGCACGCGTAGGAGCAATCCCCAAACGGAACACGATGTTGTCAAGACGACCTTCAAGCATCTGGAGAAGTACCTCACCGGTAATACCTTTAGCTGTAGCTGCCTTTTCGAACAAGTTGCGGAATTGTTTTTCTAATACTCCATAAGTATATTTAGCTTTCTGTTTCTCACGAAGCTGAATACCATATTCAGAAGTTTTTCTTTTTCTTGAATTTCCGTGCTGTCCGGGAGGATAGTTTTTCTTCGACAAAACTTTATCAGCTCCAAAGATACCTTCACCGAATTTACGGGCTATTCTTGATTTTGGTCCAGTATATCTAGCCATTTCTTTTTAAATATTTAATTGTTTATTCATGAACTCAATTTGTTGCAGCCGCGATTACAGAGAAGAAATTAATGCAATCCAAAAACAAAATCAAGTATCATTTTTATTAAAGGTAAATCTTAAACTCTACGTCTTTTCGGAGGACGACAACCGTTATGCGGAAGCGGAGTTACGTCAATGATTTCTGTAACTTCAATACCGGCACCATGAATCGTTCTGATTGCAGATTCACGACCGTTACCCGGACCTTTAACATATGCTTTTACCTTTCTCAGGCCAAGATCGAATGCAATTTTAGCACAATCCTGGGCAGCCATCTGAGCTGCATAAGGAGTATTCTTTTTAGAACCTCTAAATCCCATCTTTCCTGCAGACGACCAAGAGATAATCTGCCCTTCACTATTTGCAAGAGAAACAATAATATTGTTGAAAGATGAATGAACATGCAATTGTCCATTAGCATCCACCTTAACATTTCTCTTCTTAGCTGCGACTGTTTTTTTTGCCATATCAACAATTATTATTTAGTAGCTTTTTTCTTATTTGCAACGGTTTTCTTTCTACCCTTACGAGTACGCGCATTGTTCTTAGTGCTCTGACCTCTTACAGGCAGACCAATACGGTGACGTACACCACGGTAGCAACCAATATCCATTAATCGCTTAATGTTCAATTGTACTTCAGAACGAAGATCACCTTCAACCTTATACTCTGCACCGATGATCTCACGAATCTTTGCAGCCTGATCATCTGTCCAGTCTTTCACCTTCAGATCTTTGTCTACACCAGCTTTATCTAAAATTTTTGCTGAACTACTACGACCTATTCCATATACATAGGTCAACGCAATCTCACCTCTCTTATTTTGAGGTAAATCTACACCAACTATTCTTATAGCCATATACTAAATTATTTTTTTTGCAAAAATAATAAATTATCCTTGACGTTGTTTATACTTAGGATTTTTCTTGTTAATAACATACAAACGGCCATTACGTCTAACGATCTTACATTCTGGCGTACGTTTCTTTAATGATGCTCTTACTTTCATATCTTATTTTATTTATATCTAAATACAATTCTTCCTTTCGATAAGTCGTAAGGAGACATTTCGACTCTGACTTTATCACCCGGTAGGATTTTAATGTAATGCATTCTCATCTTACCAGAAATATGAGCAGTAATCTCATGTCCGTTTTCTAATTCAACACGAAACATTGCATTAGACAATGCTTCAACTATAACTCCATCTTGTTCTATTGCAGATTGCTTTGCCATATATTATATCGCTTTATCTCCTAAAACTTCTTCTATGAATTTAAATGATGACAGAATATCAGCCTCGCCTGCACCTACCGCAATGGTATGTTCAAAGTGTGCGGCACATTTCCGATCTCTGGTTCTCACTGTCCATCCGTCACGTTCCATAATAACTTGTCGGTCACCTTGCGTAATCATCGGTTCAATCGCAATGCAAAGACCTTTCTTTAAAAGTGTTCCGTATCCTCTTTTACCATAATTCGGTACCTGAGGGTCTTCGTGCATGTCTTTACCAATACCATGACCGACAAATTCACGCACAACACCATAAGAATGGGACTCACAATATTGCTGAATAGCATATCCGATATCACCGATTCTTTTTCCCTGCACAGCATTTTGAATGCCAATATACAACGCCTCTTTAGTTACCTTCAACAACTGACGAACTTCTTCGTCCACTTCACCAACGCAAAAGGTATAAGCTGAATCACCACAGAAACCATTCATGTAGGTACCACAGTCGACCGATACAATATCACCGTCTTTCAACACGATATCTCCCGGAATGCCATGCACTACCTGTTCATTAACCGATGTGCATAAAGAAGCAGGAAACGGATCTCCATATTGATTGGGAAAACCTTTAAAGGTAGGAACAGCACCATGATCTCTGATAAACTCTTCCGCTACCTTATCCAGTTCTTTAGTGGTAACTCCCGGTTTCACAAGCTTGGCAACTTCAGCCAACGTTCTACCAACAAGTAAGTTACTCTGACGGAGCAGCTCTATTTCATCTTCAGTTTTAAGAAATATCATTTCTACTCAAAGAATTAATATGCAGCTACACTACTACCGGTGCGTCCTTTGATACGACCAGACTTCAACAAACCATCATAATGTCTCATCAACAAATGACTTTCGACTTGTTGCAGTGTATCCAAAACAACACCTACAAGAATTAACAGAGACGTACCACCGAAGAATTGAGCAAACTCAGCCTTCACACCAAAGATACCGGCAAATGCGGGCATGATAGCAATGAAAGCCAAAAAGAAAGAACCCGGCAAAGTAATACGTGACATGATATCATCGATATACTCAGCAGTTTTCTTACCTGGCTTAATTCCCGGAATGAAACCATTATTTCTCTTCATATCCTCAGCCATCTGAGTCGGGTTAATGGTAATCGCAGTATAGAAGTACGTAAATAAGATAATCATTACTGCAAAAACAAAATTATACCAGAAACTCGTATGGTCAGTAAATGCATGAACGAAACCACTCACATTGTTAGTGTTAGAAAAACCAATGAAAGTGATCGGAATAAACATAATTGCCTGAGCAAAAATGATAGGCATTACACCGGCAGCATTCACTTTCAAAGGAATGTACTGTCTTGCACCGCCATACTGTTTATTACCAACGATTCTCTTTGCATACTGTACAGGAATTTTTCTTGTACCTTGTACCAAAAGAATAGCTCCGGCAATTACGATCAGCAGGAATACTATTTCAAATAAGAACATGATCAAACCACCAGTCTTGTCGGTCATACGGGAAATCAACTCCTGGAATAATGACTGCGGAAGACGAGCGATAATACCAATCAAGATAATAAATGAAATACCATTACCAATACCTTTATCTGTGATTCTTTCACCAAGCCACAGGATAAACATACTTCCAGCTGCCAAAATAATGGTAGAAGTAACCATGAACAGAGTCCAATCTAATGAAGCATTTAAGGAAGGTCCAGCCTGCATTTTAAGATTGAGCAAATAAGAAGGGGCCTGAACCAACAAAATAGCAATCGTCAAATAACGAGTATATTGATTCATCTTTCTTCTGCCACTTTCTCCCTCTCGCTGAAGTTTCTGAAAATACGGCACAGCGATTCCCAGCAACTGGATAACGATTGATGCAGAGATATAAGGCATAATTCCTAATGCGAAAATAGATGCATTAGAAAATGCTCCTCCTGAGAACATGTTTAACAAGCTAAAAGGCCCTCGCTTGTTTTGTTGATGCAATTGTGTCAGCATACCCGGGTTGATTCCAGGAAGCACGACGTACGAACCGAAACGGTAAATCGCCACAAACAATATGGTAATGAGGATCCGTTGTCTCAGATCCTCAATTTTCCATATATTCTTTAATGTTTCAATAGCTTTTCTCATTGAATCAGAGTTTTACTACATTTCCACCAGCAGCCTCGATAGCAGCAACTGCACTCTTAGAGAATGCATGAGCTTCTACACTCAGCTTAGCAGTCAAAGTTCCGTTACCTAATACTTTAACCAACTGGCTTGAAGAAATGAATCCAGCTTCAATAAAGTCATTAACACCTACTTTTTCCAACTTCTTAGCTTCAGCTAATTTCTGGATTGTTTCTAAGTTAATAGCTTTATATTCAATTCTATTGATGTTCTTAAAACCAAATTTAGGTACTCGACGTTGAAGAGGCATCTGACCACCTTCAAAACCGATTTTCTTAGAGTATCCAGATCTTGATTTAGCACCTTTATGACCTCTTGTAGAAGTACCTCCTAAGCCAGAACCCGGACCACGTCCGATTCTTTTTCTTGTTTTAGTAGAGCCTTCTGCAGGTTTTAAATTACTTAAGTTCATATTGTAATTCGTTTTATATTCAACAAATAATTACTTAACAATGGCAACCAAGTGTTTAACCTTATCTACCATTCCAAGAATTGAAGGAGTGCTTTCGTTGTTCAACCACACGGTTCAATTTGCGAAGTCCCAGTGCATCAAGAGTTCTTTTCTGATCAGCCGGAGCACCAATTCTACTTTTAACTTGTTTGATCTTTATAGTTGACATATCTCCCTCCTTATCCTCTAAATACTTTTTCAACACTAATTCCTCTGTTCTGAGCAATCATTCTTGCATCACGCATCTCGCCTAAAGCCATGATAGTGGCTTTTACAAGGTTATGCGGATTGAAGATCCTTTTGATTTAGCCAAAACGTCAGTTACACCAACACTTTCCAATACGGCACGCATAGCACCACCGGCTACAACACCAGTACCGTGAGAAGCAGGTTTGATGAATACTTCAGCACCACCAAACTTAGCTGACTGTTCGTGAGGAACAGTACCTTTCAGTACAGGCACTCTTGTCAGATTTTTCTTAGCCGATTCAACACCTTTAGCGATAGCTGCTGTTACTTCACCAGCTTTACCAAGTCCCCAACCGATAATACCTTCTTCGTTACCTACAACTACAATTGCAGAGAAACTAAAAGTTCTACCACCTTTGGTTACTTTAGTAACACGATTAATAGCAACTAATCTGTCTTTCAGTTCTATATCGTTAGTAATCTTAACTCTATTATTAACTCCTGCCATAATGATTAAAATTTAAGTCCACCGTTACGAGCAGCATCAGCTACTTCTTTTACTCTCCCATGATACAAGTAACCATTACGGTCGAAAACAACAGTCGTAATACCTGCTTCCTGAGCTTTTTTCGCAATAATCTCACCCACTTTAGCAGCAACTTCTTTCTTAGGCAACTTCTCAGTCATACCCAGTGAAGAGGCAGCAGCCAATGTCTTACCAGACAAATCGTCGATAATCTGGACATAGATTTGCTTGTTACTTCTAAATACACTCATACGCGGACGTGCAGCAGTACCTGACACTTTATTGCGTACTCTATATTTGATCTTAATTCGTCTTTCTATTTTTGTTGTCATAATAATACAAATTTACGTAAATTACTTAGCACCGGCTGATTTACCAGACTTTCTGCGAATTTCCTCGCCAACAAACTTAATACCTTTACCTTTATACGGTTCGGGCTTACGGAAAGAACGTATCTTAGAGCAAACTTGACCAAGCAATTGTTTGTCACAAGACTCTAAAAGAATAAGAGGATTCTTATTTCTTTCTGATTTTGTCTCTACTTTGACTTCAGGAGGCAACTGTATAAAGATATTGTGTGTATATCCTAATGCTAATTCAATGATATTTCCTTGATTAGAAGCACGGTAACCAACACCAACAAGCTCCAATTCTTTCTTATATCCTTCAGAAACACCAACAACCATGTTGTGTACTAACGAACGATACAAACCGTGAAATGCATGTTTCTGCTTGGGATTATCCAGCATTGCATTTTCGTTTTCAGTTAAAGTGATGTGTCCATCTTCAATAGCAACATTGATAGCCGGGTTCACATACTGGCTAAGTTCACCTTTGGGTCCTTTTACGGTAACCACATCATCTTTCAGAGTAACTGTTACTCCAGCGGGAATACTAATGGGTAATTTTCCTATTCTTGACATTGCTTTTTCCTCCTATTAATATACATAACACAATACTTCACCACCGATTTTCAGTTCGGCAGCTTCTTTGTTTGTCATTACACCTTTGGAAGTAGATATTATAGCAATACCCAAACCATTAATAACACGCGGCATATCTTTGTAACCAGTATACTGACGCATACCCGGAGAAGATATTCTTTCAAGTTTTTTGATTGCGTTAACTTTGTTAACAGAATCATACTTCAAGGCAACTTTAATAGTTCCTTGAGGACCATCTTCTACAAACTTATAATTAAGGATGTAGCCTTTTTCAAAAAGAATCTTAGTGATTTCTTTTTTCAAATTTGAAGCAGGAACTTCTACAACTCTGTGCTTTGCATTAATTGCGTTCCTTAACCTCGTCAAATAATCTGCTATTGGATCAGTCATATAAAAAATAATTAAATTAATCAGGACTACCCTGACAATATTTAAACAATATATTTACCAGCTTGCTTTCTTAACACCTGGGATCAGCCCATTAGATGCCATCTCACGGAACTGGATTCTTGAAACACCGAACTGACGGATGTATCCTTTAGGACGACCAGTCAATTTACAGCGATTGTGCATACGAATCGGATTAGAATTCTTAGGAAGCTCCTGTAATTTCTGTGCAGCTTCAAAAGCTTCAGCAGGATCTCCGGTTCTCACAATCTGCTTCAAGGCAGCTCTCTTTTCGGCATATTTGGCTACTAATTTAGCACGCTTTATTTCGCGTGCTTTCATTGATTCCTTTGCCATAATTTATCAGTCTTTTTTAGCGTTTTTAAACGGTAAACCGAATTCTTTCAATAAGGCATAACCTTCTTCATCTGTTTGCGCAGAGGTTACAAAGGTAATATTCATTCCGAGAATTCTGGTAATACTATCGATATTAATTTCAGGGAAAATGATTTGTTCCTGAATACCAAGGTATAGTTACCCTTACCATCGAACTTAGTTTCAATACCTTTGAAGTCACGGATACGCGGCAAAGCCACACGAACCAATTTTTCCAGGAATTCGTACATTCTTTCACGACGCAGAGTTACCATAACTCCGATCGGCATTTTCTTACGCAACTTAAAGTTAGCGATATCTTTACGCGAAATAGTAGCTACGGCCTTCTGACCAGTGATAGCTGTCATTTCGTTGATTGCCACTTCGATAATCTTCTTATCAGCAACAGCCATACCTAAACCCTGATTGATAACAATCTTCTTAAGTACGGGTATCTGCATTGTAGAAGAATACTGGAATTGTGACTTCAATGCAGGAGCAATGCGCTCTGCATATTCTTTCTTAAGGCTTGCAGTATTACTCATTACTTAATCTCCTCTCCTGATTTTTTAGAATAACGCACTAAAGTTCCCTCAGAACTTACTTTTCTACCAACACGCGTTGCTTTACCAGTTTTTGGATCAACCGGATTCAAGTTTGAAATGTGGATAGGAGCTTCCTGCTTAACTATACCACCTGCGGGTTCTTTGCATTTGGCTTTGTGCTTTTAGATACCATATTGATACCTTCAACTATTGCACGTCCTTCTTTAACAAGAACCTTCAATACACGACCAGTTTTACCTTTGTCTTCACCAGCATTTACGTAAACTGTATCGCCTTTTTTAATATGTAATTTACTCATTACTTAAATCTTTTACAAAATTAAAGTACCTCAGGCGCAAGTGACACAACTTTCATGTTTGTAGCACGAAGTTCTCTTGCTACAGGACCGAAAATACGACTACCTCTAATTTCACCTGCATTATTCAACAACACGCAAGCATTATCATCAAAACGTATATAAGAACCATCGGGACGAC
>ENA-OQIG01000309-OQIG01000309.1-human-gut-metagenome-genome-assembly--contig:-NODE-309-length-29081-cov-2.108413_pt1 | contig 29081 bp, 34 predicted proteins | sample MGYA00242576_ERZ504741 | MGnify/ENA primary metagenome ERZ504741 (study PRJEB26092, sample SAMD00036436) | human gut metagenome | host: Homo sapiens | study: EMG produced TPA metagenomics assembly of... | reverse complement strand
GGAAGCGCTCCGGGCGTTTAACATTCACTCAACCTATCAGGCGCTTTGTGCGAGAGCAAGTTCCTCATCGCGGGTTTCGATACGCTCGTCGCCGTTATACAGCCGCGCATGTTGCAGACCAACGAATAAACGCTCGCCACGCTGCGGGGCATCGTCGCCATGCATCACGACCGTCAGCGGTTCGTTGTACCACCCAGCGGCTGCACCACTAATTGGGTGTAGTGACCTTTCGGGCTGGCTTCCAGTACCTGTACCGGCAGCGGCGAATCGAGGCTGGTACGGCGGCTGATATCCACTTCCCAAGGGCGCAGGAAGAGATCCACCGGCCCCTGATACGCAGGTGTGTAGCCCAGCGGCCAGCGATGCGCGCCAACATGGAACTGCCCGCCGCGAATGGTTCCCTGCAGGCGGTTCACTTCGCCCATAAATTCGAGCACAAAACGGGTCGCTGGTTCGCGCCATACCTGCTCCGGCGCATCAGCCTGTTCAATATTGCCCTGGCTCATCACCACTACACGATCAGCTACTTCCGTCGCTTCTTCCTGGTCGTGGGTCACGAACACGCTGGTGAATTTCAGCTCTTCATGCAGTTGACGCAGCCAGCGACGCAGCTCTTTACGCACCTGCGCATCCAGCGCGCCAAACGGTTCATCAAGCAGCAGAATTTGCGGTTCTACAGCCAGCGCGCGCGCCAGCGCCACGCGCTGTTTCTGGCCGCCGGAAAGCTGTGCCGGATAACGATCCGCCAGATGAGCAAGCTGCACCATCTCCAGCAATTTTGTCACTTTCGCTTTGATGGCTGCGGCATTCGGGCGATCGCGACGCGGCAGCACCGTCAGGCCAAAAGCGATATTGTCGAATACCGTCATATGGCGGAACAGCGCGTAATGCTGGAACACGAAACCGACCTTGCGATCGCGCGCGTGCAGGCGGCTGACGTCGGTGCCGTGGAAGCGAATATGCCCGCTGGTTTGATGCTCCAGCCCGGCGATAATGCGCAGCAGCGTGGTTTTCCCGGAACCGGACGGCCCCAGCAACGCGACCATCTGACCTGAAGGAATATCCAGTGAGATATCGTTCAGCACCTGGGTGCGACCAAACGACTTCTTAATATTGGCAATCTCAATGCTCATGATGTTCCTCCTGCTGTGCGCGTTTTTCCTGATTCTCCAGGCGCCACTGCAACATACTTTTTAAAAACAGGGTGATAATCGCCATCAGCGTTAACAGTGCCGCAGCGGTAAAGGAGCCGACGGTGTTGTAGTCCTGCTCCAGCAATTCAATCTGTAACGGCAGCGACAGGGTTTCGCCGCGAATCGAGCCGGAAACCACCGATACCGCGCCAAACTCGCCAATTGCGCGGGCGTTGGTCAACACCACGCCATAAAGCAGCGCCCAGCGAATGTTCGGCAATGTGACGCGGCGAAACATCTGCCAGCCAGACGCGCCAAGCAAAATCGCCGCTTCGTCTTCCTGGCTGCCCTGGCTTAACATCACCGGCACCAGCTCGCGCACCACAAACGGACACGTCACAAAGATGGTGACCAGCACCATTCCGGGCCAGGAGAACATAATTTGCAGATTATGTTCATCCAGCCAGCCGCCCAGCGGGCCGTTAGAGCCGTAGAACAGCAGATACACCAGACCGGCAACCACCGGCGATACGGCAAACGGAATGTCCAGTAGCGTCAGCAGTAACTGGCGTCCAGGGAAGTTAAAGCGCGTCACCAGCCAGGCCAGCAGAATGCCGAACACCAGGTTTACCGGTACGGCAATCAGCGCGATCATCACCGTCAGCCAGATGGCGTGCAGCATGTCCGGATCGGCCAGATTCTGTAAAACCGGCATCAGCCCTTGCTGAATGCCTGCACGAAGATGTAAATCATCGGCACCAGCAGGATGAACGCCGAAACCAGCATCCCGATGCCAATCAGAAACCATTTGCCCCAGTTAATCGGGCGCGCGTCATAACGCTTCAATTGGGTAACTTCCGCCATTAATGACCTACCACACGCCGACCAAAGCGACTTTGCAGAGTGTTAATTGAGAACAGCAGCAGCAGAGATGCCGCGAGGATCACCGAAGCAATCGCGCTCGCTGCCGGGTAATCAAACTCCTGTAAGCGCACAAAAATCATCAGCGACGTCACTTCCGTCTTCCACGCGATATTTCCGGCGATAAAAATCACCGCGCCAAATTCACCAAGACTACGGGTAAACGACAGCGCCACGCCCGCCACCAGCGCCGGAGAAAGCTCCGGCAGCACCACTTTGCAGAAACTCTGCCAGCGCGTTGCACCAAGCGTTTCCGCCGCTTCTTCATATTCCGGGCCTAACTCTTCCAGCACCGGCTGCACGGTACGCACCACAAACGGAATGCTGGTAAAGGCCATCGCCACCGCAATCCCCAGCCATGTATAGGTGACTTTGATATCAACTTCGCCAGCCATTCACCGTAAAAACCGTTTACGGAAAAGAGCGAGGCCAGCGTTAAACCGGCGACAGCGTTGGCAGCGCAAAGGGTAAATCCATCAGCGCATCAAGCAGCGTGCGGCCTGGGAAGCGATAGCGGGTTAGGATCCACGCCATCAGCAGACCGAAAACGCCGTTAAAAATCGATGCCACAAACGCCGACAGCAGCGTTACTTTGTAGGCCGCGACCACCTGCGGGTTGGTGATCACCTCCCAGTACTGCGCCCAGCTCATCTGGCCAGTTGCATCACCAGCGCGGAGAGCGGCAGCAGCAAAATCAGGCACACAAACAGCAGACTGGTGCCGAGGCTTAAGGTAAAGCCCGGCAGCACGCGTCTGGAGGAGACAGCAAACATCAGTTACGCCCCGCCGCTAACAGCTTGTCTAACTCGCCGCCGCTGGTGAAGTGGGTTTTCATCACTTCCGGCCAGGAGCCAAATTTGTCTTCCACGCGGAACAGCTCGGTCTGCGGGAATTTGTCTTTCAGTTTGTCCATCACCTCCGGGTTATTCACGCGGTAGTAATAGTCGGTGATGATGGTTTGCGCCTGCGGGCTATAGAGCCAGTTCAGATAGGCTTTGGCGGCTTTTTCCGTACCGTTGGCCTGCACGTTTTTATCAACCACGCCACCGGGAATTCCGCCAGAATGTTGGTTTTCGGAATCACCACTTCAAAGCCCTGCGCTTCATACTGTTTACGGATGTTGTTCACTTCCGATTCGAAGCTAATCAGCACATCGCCCAGGCCGCGCTCGGCAAAAGTGGTGGTCGCGCCACGACCGCCAGTATCGAACACTTCAACGTTTTTCAGGAACTGGGTCATAAACTGTTCGGTTTTGCCTTTGTCACCACCGTCAGCTTTATCCGCTGCGCCCCATGCCGCCAGATAGGTATAACGCGCGTTACCCGACGTTTTCGGGTTCGGGAAAATCAGCTTCACGTCGGAGCGCACCAGGTCGTTCCAATCGTGGATATTCTTCGGGTTACCCTTACGCACCAGGAAGCCCATGGTGGAGTAGAACGGCGAGCTATTATTCGGCAGGCGCGACTGCCAGTCGGCCGGGATCAGCTTGCCTTTATCGTGCAGGATTTGTACGTCGGTCACCTGGTTATAAGTGACAACGTCGGCTTTTAAGCCTGTAAAATCGCCAGCGCCTGTTTTGATGACCCGGCATGAGATTGTTTTATCGTCAGTTTGTCGCCGCCGTTATCTTTTGCCCATTGTTGCTCAAACGGCGGATTCAGGGCGGCAAACAGCTCGCGGGAGACGTCATAAGAACTGTTCAGCAGTTCCGTTGCCTGTACATGGCCCGCCAGCAGCAGAGAAGCGACCAGCGCGAGTGAGTTCTTTTTCAGTAAGTTAACGGCCATTGCGCACCCTTATAAATTTAATGACTTTCTAATAGCCATCATATTTATAACGGACGTGAAAGGAGTAACGGTTTTATATACCGTTTGGTGATTTGGAAGTTGAAAAGGGAATAAGAACTTGGTTCAACAGGCGTAATTGTTGCAGTCAGTTTGGACACGAACAGCGCGGAGAAACCGGAGCGTACACATAGTACGTGAGGATTTCGAGCACTGCCCGGGGCCAAAATGACAAATAAAATAGCCTGGTGAACTTAGTTCAAGACGAAATCCTCCCCACAAATGCAGGGAGGAAACAGAGGTGAATCAGATACCGACGCTAACCGTCTCCGGCAGTGTGCTGCCGCCATCAATCACATTCTGTGTACCGGTTAAATAGCTGGATTCATCCGATGCGAGGAAGGCCGCCAGTTCGCCGACTTCCAGCGGATCGGCGAGGCGACGCATCGGGATTGCTTTCGCCATTTCAGTCAGCACCGACTCTGGATCTTCCGGGTTCGACTGGCGGGCAATGCTTTCCGCCATTGGTGTGCGCACGTATCCCGGGCAAATGGCGTTAACGCGAATACCAGACTGCGCGTACTCCACCGCCAGCGATTTTGTCAGGCCAACAATCGCCGCTTTCGTTAAGGCGTACGCCGTTTCGCCAGGATCGGCCACCATATCACCAGTGACTGAAGACATCATCACAATGCGACCATCTTTGCGGGCAATCATCTCCGGCAGCACCGCCTTCGTGACGTTCCATACGCCTTTAATATTGATGTCAATATGGAAATCGCGATCGTCATCGCTCATATCGAGGAAACTGCCCAGACGACAAACGCCTGCGTTATTCACCAGGATATCAATGCGCCCTTCTTTTTCCTTCGCGCGTTTGATAGCTGCGGCTACCGACGCCGGGTCACGCACATCGGCGACAACCGCCGTACAGCGATGACCACGACCACACAGTTCGTCCGCCAGCTTTTCGATCTCAGGGGAGATATCCAGCAAGATTAGGTTTGCGCCATGACGCGCAAAAGTTCTGGCAATTCCTTCGCCAATTCCCTGCAATGCGCCCGTAATCAGTGCTGTCTTGCCCGTGAGTTTACCCATTTTAATGCTCTCCTTGTTAATACAGAGCGTTACACTCCATTCCCTCTGAAAATACAGGATAAACAAAATATTGCTGCGGATCAGCTCACTAATTCAGGAAAATCTCAATCCAGTCGCTGCTTTATGCATCATTTCAGGCGTTGTGTTAGCTCACTGCTGCGCTGAATCATTTTCAATGACTCCACATCATTGAGTTGCACAAGACCAACAAACAGTAAATCGGTAACAGAATTTTGCGCCGTGCGGGTAGACATCGACGAGCTACGCCATTCGGTTTCACCGGAAACGGTATCGAGCGTGAAATGCGCCAGCCGCCGCAGCGGAGAGTCAGCCAGAGAAGTAATGGCAATCACCGTTGCCCCCTGCTTTCGTGCCGCTTCTGCGCACAAGACAATCTCTTTTTTACTGCCGCTGTAAGAGATAGCGATTTGTACATCGCCTTTTTTCAACGCCTGGGAAACGGTAGCTTGTACGTGCGTGTCGGCTTCGCAGGCCACGCGATAGCCAATTTTCATCAGTTTGAACGACAGATCGCGCCCCACCAGCGCCGATCCGCCCAGGCCCGTTATCTGGATAAACGGTGCTTTACTGATGACCTCAATGATTTTTTGCAGCCGCGCGTAGTCGAACAACGCACAGGTTTGCTCCAGCGCCAGCTCTTTTTCGCGATTCAATTTGCGGGCAATCACTTCCAGCGAATCATCACTGGTAATCGAACTGTGCAGGTGCAGCGCCGTGGCATTCGTTTTCTCCCGGCTGGCACTGTATTCGCCAATTAACGCCATACGCAATTCAGTAAATCCTTGCGCGCCGAGCTTCTGGGCAAATTTCACAATACTCGACTGGCTGATGCCGAGCTGTTTCGCCATCTTGCGCGAAGAGACGGATTGCAGCTCACTCACGTTGGCCCGCAGAAAGTCAGCAATTTTTTGCTCGTTCTCGGTAAATTCACTTTCCGCATTGCGTATTTTCGTCAGGTACAACATCTTCCACTCTCCTGGGCTGGCAGCAAAAATTCCGCTTAAGTTCTTATGACGCTCTTCACACTCTGCGAGTGTAGACTCAATGATTCCTTTAAGTCTGTCAATTCGGGATATATGATTCCATACATCTGCAATTATTTGATCGTAAATAGTAAGGTCACCACCGATGCAATTTGAAAAGATGATTACTGAAGGCTCGAACACCGCCTCGGCTGAAATTGACCGCGTATCGACGCTGGAAATGTGCCGGATTATCAACGATGAAGATAAAACCGTACCGCTTGCCGTTGAGCGCGTACTGCCGGATATCGCCGCGGCGATCGATGTTATCCACGCCCAGGTAAGCGGCGGCGGGCGTCTGATTTACCTCGGTGCGGGAACATCCGGTCGTCTGGGGATTCTGGATGCCAGCGAATGTCCGCCCACCTACGGCGTGAAACCGGGTCTGGTGGTTGGTTTGATTGCTGGCGGCGAATATGCCATTCAGCACGCGGTGGAAGGCGCGGAAGATAGCGGGAAGGCGGTGTTAATGATCTGAAAAATATTAATTTAACGGCACAGGATGTGGTGGTTGGCATTGCTGCCAGCGGTCGCACGCCGTATGTGATTGCCGGACTGGAATACGCACGCCAGCTCGGCTGCCGCACAGTGGGAATTTCCTGTAATCCGGGGAGCGCCGTTTCAACCACCGCTGAGTTTGCCATTACACCGATTGTAGGTGCCGAAGTTGTTACCGGTTCTTCGCGGATGAAAGCAGGTACAGCGCAGAAACTGGTGCTCAATATGCTTTCCACCGGGCTGATGATTAAATCCGGCAAAGTGTTCGGCAACCTGATGGTCGATGTGGTCGCCACCAACGAAAAACTGCATGTGCGACAGGTCAATATTGTTAAAAACGCCACCGGATGTAGCGCAGAGCAAGCGGAAGCGGCGTTAATTGCTTGCGAGCGCAACTGTAAAACGGCCATTGTGATGGTGCTGAAAAATCTCGATGCCGCAGAAGCTAAAAAACGCCTGGATCAACACGGCGGCTTTATTCGTCAGGTTTTAGACAAGGAATAACCCATGGCCAAAGAGATCAGCAGTGAACTTCTGAACACCATTCTTACCCGTGTCGGCGGACCGGGAAATATCGCCAGTTGTGGTAACTGTATGACGCGCCTGCGTCTGGGTGTACATGACAGTTCACTGGTTGATCCCAATATCAAAACGCTGGAAGGCGTGAAGGGCGTCATTTTGACCAGCGACCAGGTGCAGGTCGTTTTTGGGCCTGGTAAAGCGCATCGTGCCGCAAAAGCGATGAGCGAGCTGCTGGGAGAAGCACCGGTACAGGATGCCGCAGAAATCGCCGCCCAGAACAAACGTCAGTTAAAAGCCAAACAAACCTCCGGCGTGCAACAATTTCTCGCCAAATTCGCCACCATCTTCACGCCGCTGATCCCCGGTTTTATTGCCGCCGGTCTGCTGCTGGGGATAGCGACGTTAATTGCCACGGTGATGCACGTTCCGGCAGATGCTCAGGGAACACTACCCGATGCGCTGAATTTTATGAAGGTGTTCAGCAAAGGTTTGTTCACTTTCCTGGTGATTCTGGTGGCTATAACGCCGCCCAGGCATTTGGCGGCACGGGCGTAAATGGCGCAATTATCGCCGCGCTCTTTTTGCTCGGTTATAACCCCGCAGCGACCACCGGTTACTACGCCGGTTTTCACGATTTCTTTGGTCTGCCCATCGATCCGCGCGGCAATATTATCGGCGTGCTGATTGCCGCGTGGGCCTGCTCCCGCATTGAAGGCATGGTGCGCCGCTTTATGCCGGACGATCTCGACATGCTGCTGACCTCGTTAATCACCCTGCTGATCACCGCTACGCTTGCGTACCTGATCATTATGCCGCTGGGTGGCTGGTTATTCGAAGGTATGTCATGGCTGTTTATGCACCTGAACAGTAATCCGTTCGGTTGTGCGGTTTTAGCCGGGCTGTTCCTGATCGCCGTGGTATTTGGCGTGCATCAGGGCTTTATTCCTGTTTACCTCGCGTTAATGGACAGCCAGGGATTCAACAGCTTATTTCCCATCCTTCAATGGCAGGCGCGGGCCAGGTGGGCGCGGCGCTGGCACTCTACTGGCGGGCGCAACCGCACAGTGCGCTACGCAGTCAGGTACGCGGGGCGATTATTCCCGGCCTGCTGGGCGTTGGTGAACCGCTGATTTACGGTGTCACCCTGCCCCGCATGAAGCCGTTTGTTACCGCCTGTTTAGGCGGCGCGGCGGGCGGTTTGTTTATCGGCCTGATAGCCTGGTGGGGTCTGCCGATGGGCTTAAACAGCGCCTTTGGGCCGTCTGGTCTGGTAGCGCTGCCGCTGATGACTTCCGCACAAGGCATCCTTCCGGCCATGGCGGTTTATGCTGGCGGGATTCTGGTGGCATGGGTTTGCGGGTTTATTTTCACCACGCTCTTTGGCTGCCGTAACGTCAATCTGGACTGATATCATGAAACGGACAATGCTCTATCTTTCTCTGCTGGCTGTTAGTTGTAGCGTCAGCGCCGCAAATACCCTGTTCTGACAGAAAGCTCGCCAGAGAAAGCAGGTTTAACGTCGAACGGCTTAACCAGATGGATCGCTGGATTAGCCAGCAAGTTGATGTCGGTTATCCCGGCGTAAACCTGCTGATCATTAAAGATAATCAGATTGTGTATCGCAAAGCCTGGGGAGCGGCGAAAAAGTACGATGCAGCGTGTTGATGGAACAGCCTGTCAAAGCCACCACCGGGACGCTGTATGACCTGGCCTCAAACACCAAAATGTACGCCACGAACTTCGCCCTGCAAAAGCTGATGAGCGAAGGCAAACTGCATCCTGACGATCGGATTGCGAAATATATTCCGGGGTTTGCCGATAGTCCAAATGACACCATTAAAGGCAAAAACACCCTGCGGATTTCTGACCTGCTGCATCACAGCGGCGGTTTCCCGGCAGATCCGCAATACCAGAATAAAGCGGTCGCGGGCGCGTTATATTCCCAGGATAAAGGCCAGACGCTGGAGATGATCAAGCGCACGCCGCTAGAGTATCAGCCGGCAGCAAGCATATTTACAGTGATGTCGATTATATGCTGCTTGGATTTATCGTCGAGTCGGTCACCGGTCAGCCGCTTGACCGCTATGTTGAAGAGTCGATTTATCGCCCGCTCGGCCTGACACATACGGTATTTAACCCGCTGCTGAAAGGCTTTAAACCGCAACAAATTGCCGCCACAGAATTGAACGGCAATACCCGCGATGGCGTGATCCATTTCCCGAATATCCGCACCTCCACTCTCTGGGGTCAGGTGCACGATGAAAAAGCCTTTTATTCGATGGGCGGCGTTTCCGGGCACGCAGGTTTGTTTTCCAATACCGGCGATATTGCGGTGTTAATGCAAACGATGCTGAACGGCGGGGGCTATGGTGATGTGCAGCTGTTCAATGCGGAAACGGTGAAGATGTTCACCACCAGCTCTAAGGAAGATGCCACTTTTGGCCTCGGCTGGCGCGTGAATGGTAATGCCACCATGACGCCGACGTTTGGCACGCTGGCAAGCCCGCAAACCTACGGTCACACTGGCTGGACCGGAACGGTGACCGTTATCGATCCGGTGAATCATATGACGATTGTGATGTTAAGCAACAAGCCACATTCGCCGGTTGCCGATCCGCAAAAGAATCCCAATATGTTCGAAAGCGGTCAGTTGCCGATTGCAACTTATGGTTGGGTAGTTGATCAGGTGTATGCGCGTTAAAGCAGAAGTAATAAAAAGGCCAGTCAGTAATGTTACTGGCTGGTCTGAGAGTGCTGACAAACGCAAAACTGCCTGATGCGCTACGCTTATCAGGCCTACGTGGAGCCCACAATATATTGAATTAGCACGATTTCGTAGGCCGGATAAGGCGTTCACGCCGCATCCGGCGTGTACAACGCGCACTTGGTCAACAATCTGAGGCCAGTCAGTAATGTTACTGCCTGGCCTTTAATCAATGAATCAGAAACGCTTACAGCGCCATCAACTTGTCCAGCGACGGTGCGAAATAATAGCCGCCGGTTACCGGTTTGGTGAAACGCAACATCGCATCACGCTTACCATCGGTATCGCCAAACATGCTCAGCAGTTGCTGCTCAATGTTATGCAGACGCGCGCAGTAGGCGCAGAAGTACAGACCGTGAGTGCCACTGGCGGTGCCGTACGGCAGGCTCTGGCGAACAATCTTCAGCCTTTGCCATCTTCTTTCAGATCAACGCGGGTGAGGTGAGAGGTTTCCGGACGTTCGTCGCCGTCAATCTCTTCGTTGGCCTCTTTGGTGCGCCCGATCATCATCTCCTGATCGTGAACGCTCATCCGGTTGAGCTGCTTCAGGTTGTGCTCCCAACGCTGCACAAACACATAGCTGCCGCCGGCATCCACGCCGTCTTTGATAACCGCCACTTCGCGGCGCGTCTCTTCACCCGCCGGGTTTTCAGTACCGTCAACGAAGCCGCTCAGGTCACGCTCTTCAACCCAACGGAAGCCGTGGATCTCTTCTTTCACTTCAATGCAGTCACCAAAGGCTTCCATCGCCGCCTGAGCGACAGAGAAGTTTACGTCGTGACGCAGAGAAAGAATGTGGATCAACACATCGAACTGGGTCGTCGGCGCAAGGCCTTTACCGTAGCCCGGAAAATCTTTCAGCTCTTCTGCCCCAACGCCGCCGCTCAGAGCGCGCCAGGTGTTGTTACCAAAGGCAACCACCGCACCAAGATGCGCGTCCGGGAATTTCGCTTCAAAAGTTGCCAGTTTGTCGGCAAATGTTTTACTGGCCGCACGCAGGGCGTCAACTTCCCCTTTCACGTTGGCTTCGATCCAAATCGCCGCGCGGCAATGTTCTGGCAAAATGCCACTCTGAACCTGAGACATTGTTCCTCCTGAAAATAATAATGCCACGCAATCCGTGGCATTGTTGAGCGCTATTTTACGTGTTTTTTCGCGGCGGCGGTTTGTTCAGACGCAAATTAACGCCGCCAGATAATTTTACTGACTTTCCAGTTTTTCAGGGTATCGTCCGAAGGCATTAACCTTCAGGACCACGCCATTCCCCGCTGAACTGGTAGCTAATATGTTGACTGCCTTCGGCTTTACATTCGACGGCACGATTATCATCACCATCAGCTTTTTGGCAATTGCCAAATGCTTTGCTGTAAAGGTCGCTAAACGGTGTACCGATTTTAACACCGGTGTCAGCAGGAATATCGCTATCCAGCACGTCAATGCGACTGATCGTGCCTTGATCGCCGTTAATCACCATCGCCACGTTGTCGCCCTTCATCACTTCAAAAAAGCGCACCACGTTGCCGTTCGCGGTTTTCATTCCGCTGCGCAGGCGATAATCGCCATCAAGCGCATCGGCAATGGCTTGTTCTTGCAGTGGTGTGGACGCCGTTAATTCACCCACGCCCTGCTCGCTCACTTTGGTGGACGACCCAAACCAGTTCCACGGGTTAGCGGCAGACCAGTTAACTGACGACATCGTGGAACAGCCGGTCAGCATCAATGGCATAGCGCATAACATTAAACGCAGCGATTTCATGTCACTTCCTTTGGTTATTCAATAACGTTGCTTGGAGTGCAAATTCACCAAAAAGTGCCGTTATTCTTTTACTTCATTAAAACAAGCGCGTAAACGTCGATTGGTCAGCAGCCAGATTAACGCCACGATATCCGCCACTACCAGCGCCAGACCGATACCGCTAACGGATTCACCGTTCAGCCACAGCCACGGTTGCCAGCAAAGTAAAACCACCTGCGCCAACAGCAACAGAAAATAGAGTACACGCCAGGTGCGAGGAAACGTAGCCCGCCGACCGCTCAACAAAAACGCCAGCACGCCGGAATGCCAGGAATCAGCCCAGCCAGAAATTATCGTGATCGGGATAAAACAGATTTAGCAGCGCAGTACCCTGCTCGCGCGACGCACCGGCAATGACAAACAGCACCAGGTTCGCGCCTGAAGCAATAGCACAAGCCAGAAGAGCAAGGGTAAACGCAGGCGACCGTGCGCATCATAATGGACAGGATGAAACTCAGTACTCTTCATCTTCAATCAAACGCTTACCCAGACTCAGCACGTCAGCGTGTTCATATCCCAGGCGTTCATACATTCCGAGCACCATGTCGTTATCTTCCGGCACATTGATCTGAATTTTCGGGCAGCCGCGAGCAATCAGCTTTTTCTCCAACCGATTAAGCAACGCATTGGCAATCCCACGCCCACGAAACTCTGGATGCACGCCAAGATAATAAGCAGACCCGCGATGCCCGTCATAACCGCCCATCACCGTTCCGACCACTTCACCGTTTACCTCAGCGACCAGAAACAAACTGACGTCATGGTTCATCTTACGCTCGATGTCCATTTCCGGATCGTTCCACGGACGCAGCAAGTCGCAACGCTCCCAAAGGGTGATGACCTCTTCGAAATCTTCCTGGCGAAATACGCGTATCTCCATGGTATTCGTTACCTTTTTGCGGGTTAAAAGCTGATTATGGCGTGAACGGTCGAATTAGCAATATCTGACGAAAATCGGTTGAAAAAGTGGCATAATGGGGAGTTGTCAACTATTGAAATGAAAAGTAAAACAATTCTCAACAGCAAACGGTCGTAACGGATTACGCGATACGATATAACATCTGGAACTTTATTATTACAACTCAGGCCGTATGAGCACTTTTAAACCACTAAAAACACTCACTTCGCGCCGCCAGGTGCTGAAAGCCGGTTTGGCTGCCCTGACGTTGTCAGGAATGTCGCAAGCCATCGCCAAAGACGAACCTTTAAAAACCAGCAACGGACACAGCAAGCCGAAAGCTAAAAAATCTGGCGGCAAACGTGTCGTTGTTCTCGATCCAGGCCACGGCGGGATTGATACCGGAGCGATCGGGCGCAACGGTTCGAAAGAAAAACATGTGGTGCTGGCGATTGCTAAAAACGTCCGTTCCATTTTGCGTAATCATGGGATTGATGCGCGTTTAACGCGTTCTGGCGATACGTTTATCCCACTTTATGATCGCGTTGAAATCGCCCATAAACATGGCGCAGATCTGTTTATGTCAATTCATGCCGATGGCTTTACCAACCCGAAAGCTTCCGGTGCTTCGGTATTTGCCCTCTCTAACCGTGGGGCAAGTAGCGCAATGGCGAAATACCTGTCTGAACGCGAAAACCGCGCCGATGAAGTTGCCGGTAAAAAGGCGACTGACAAGGATCACCTATTGCAGCAAGTGCTGTTTGATCTGGTGCAAACCGATACTATTAAAAACAGCCTGACGCTCGGCTCGCATATTCTGAAAAAGATTAAGCCGGTGCATAAACTGCATAGCCGCAACACCGAACAAGCCGCGTTTGTGGTGTTGAAATCGCCGTCGGTTCCTTCGGTGCTGGTGGAAACCTCGTTTATCACAACCCGGAAGAAGAGCGGCTGTTAGGCACGGCGGCGTTTCGTCAGAAAATCGCCACAGCGATTGCTGAAGGCGTGATCAGTTATTTCCACTGGTTCGACAACCAGAAAGCACATTCGAAAAAGCGATAAGTTATGAAACCCGACGCACACCAGGTTAAACAGTTTCTGCTCAACCTTCAGGATACGATTTGTCAGCAGCTGACCGCCGTCGATGGCGCAGAATTTGTCGAAGATAGTTGGCAGCGCGAAGCTGGCGGCGGCGGGCGTAGTCGGGTGTTGCGTAATGGTGGTGTTTTCGAACAGGCAGGCGTCAACTTTTCTCACGTCCACGGCGAGGCGATGCCAGCTTCCGCCACCGCTCATCGCCCGGAACTTGCCGGGCGCAGTTTCGAGGCGATGGGCGTTTCACTGGTAGTGCATCCGCATAACCCGTATGTTCCCACCAGCCACGCGAATGTGCGTTTTTTTATTGCCGAAAAACCGGGTGCAGAGCGTCTGGTGGTTTGGCGGCGGCTTCGATTTAACCCCTTTCTATGGTTTGAAGAAGACGCCATTCACTGGCACCGCACCGCCCGTGACCTGTGCCTGCCATTTGGTGAAGACGTTATCCCCGTTACTAAAAAGTGTGCGACGATTACTTCTACCTCAAACATCGCAACGAACAGCGCGGTATTGGCGGGCTGTTCTTTGATGATCTGAACACGCCAGATTTCGACCACTGTTTTGCCTTTATGCAGGCGGTAGGCAAAGGCTACACCGACGCTTATTTACCAATTGTTGAACGGCGTAAAGCAATGGAATACGGCGAACGCGAGCGCAATTTCCAGCTTTATCGTCGCGGTCGTTATGTCGAGTTCAATCTGGTCTGGGATCGCGGCACTCTGTTTGGCCTGCAAACTGGCGGGCGCACCGAGTCGATACTGATGTCAATGCCGCCACTGGTACGCTGGGAGTATGATTATCAGCCAAAAGATGGCAGCCCAGAAGCGGCGTTAAGTGAGTTTATTAAGGTCAGGGATTGGGTGTAACTCCCTCACCCCCATTCCCGCATCCGCTGATGCAACGTCAACGACGGCTTCTCGGCAAACAGCTGCTGGTAATCCGTGGCAAATTGCCCCAGATGCCAGAATCCCCACTGCATGGCGGCGTCTTTTACCGTTGTGCTTTGCGACCACGGGCTTATCAGTTCGCGGCGTACGGCGTTCAGGCGAATGCGTTTCAGCCACGCGTTTGGGCCAATGCCTAAAATAGCGTGAAACGCGTTTTGTAGCGTGCGGCGACTGACATGCAGTTGATTACACAAGTCCAGCACCGTCACCGGCTCAGACATATTTTCCAGCACATATTCACGGGCGCGGGAAAGTAATCTACGGTAGCTCTGATGGCTGATGCTTTCCGCGTCACCATTGGTTGCGCGTCTTCCAGCATCGCCCCATCGCCATTAGCAAATTATCCCCCAGCACTTTTCGCACTGCAGGCTGATGGAGATTTTCCGGGTTCTCGCAAAACGTCGCCAGCGCCTGTTGGACAAAGCCCCACAGCGCGGCTTTATGCTGCTCTTTCACTTCCAGCGCCGACTGGCTACGCAGCATATGTAATACCCGATCCGGGTTATGCAAAAAGTTAGCCTGCCGGGTGATGACATCTTCAGAAAGCACCACGCCCAGGATCGTGTAATCATCCGGCGTGCTCAGTTCAAATTCAGTGCCACCAGGGCGGGTGGCGATTTCCGCGCTTCCCAGACATTGCGAACCGATAAATCCCTGCTCACCGCGCGTCGCCGGAATGCCAAACCAGAACGAGTTCGGCCAGACCAGGCACGACTGACGCAGCGCCAGACCGGTGTATTCACGAAAAACCTGAATATCATCGAGTAGAATTTCCGTAAATTCACCATGAAACTTGCCCGGATGCAGCTGATCGTAAATCTGCTGCCAGGCGGTAATCGTTAAAGCATGTTCATAGACATCCGTTGTCTGTCGTTGATGAACATTATCCACTTCGACCTTCGGCGTGAGCTTCAGGTTTTCGGGTAAGGGTTCATGATAAAGATGGTGCAAATTGGCTGTACGGGTCTTTTTCATGATGTTAATGCCGGGTGTTGTAGGACACCCGGCACCTCCGACAGGTTAATGGGGCTTGAGACGATAACGACTACTGCGTTTACGTAACGTCCCGGCAGAAAAGAGCTGTTCGAGCGCATTTCTGGCTTTTTCCAGCGGCCAGCCAAAGTGGGCAGCCACTTCTCCTGCCGTCATTCCCTGACGTACTGATGTTAACAGCGCCAACAACTCGTCAGCAGATTCCGCGACGATAACTGGCGCGTCGGGTTCCTTTACGGGTTGCTTCGGCTGGCGGTTAAAGCCAGTAACCAGCCACTGGGTGTCATCGTCTGGCCGACCGATCTCCTTGCGGCTGATGACACGCCCGGTACGCATCGCGGCAGCACAACCTGCGTCCAGCACCGCACGACACGCCGCCAGATCGCCTTCCACCACCAGCGTTAAGCGACCAGGGTCAAGCACTTCGTGACTGAGCAGACGAACGTTAGCTGCTTTGAGCATGGCATCCGCTGCATCTATCGCGGCGACCATGCCGTCCACTTCCAGCAATCCCAGTGCATTGATCATCGGCAACCTCCGTTACGCACGCTGGATTGGATTACGCGCGATTTCCAGCACTGCATCGGTAAAGGCGTTACAGGCTGCTTTACACGCGGCCTGGCTACCGGTTAAAAATGCTGCCGAGTAGTTGGTTTCAGACGGTGGCGGGACATAGGTCACCAGCTGTACGTCGGCAGATTTCAACGCTGCATCAATGCCGTAGGTCGCTTCCAGCGGCGGTGCCACCAGATACGCCATCGGATCGCCAAGCGTGATCCCGGCGGTTGATGAGAGATAAGAACCGGTACGCGAAACTACATGTGCCAGGAATGCGGTGTTTTCTGCGTCATTAGCCCACTGGAAAGCAGCGCCATTTTCAATATGCGCAACCATCGCATCCAGACCAGCACGCACTTCCGCCGGGTTTGGCCCACCAAGCATAATCAGCACTTCACCGGCAGTCGGTGACGGTCCGTGTGCTGCTCCCGCATACAGCGAGCGGCCATATACCACTTCGACCATCGCCTGCTTGGTCGCTTCGTCAGCCGCAATGTAGGTGACGTCATCGGAATCAGCAGAAATCAGCCCGAGACTACGAATATGCGGCGGCAATTTTAGTTCACGTGCAAATTCAGCGTTAACGGAGGCAATCACCCGCATGGCGGTTACCGACGGTCGAATCAAATCTAAAGCTGGCATGATGCTCCTTATCGGGTCATGTTGATGCCGGATGCTTTCTGCTCCAGCATACGTTTCGCCAAATCCACAATGACGGCTGCGGCTTCAACCGGCGGCGTGCCGCCTGGTGAATGTTAGAGATGCAGGTGCGATCGGCTCAACGGTGGTCGCCATACGCGGCGAGTAAACGGCGTAACAGGAGAGGCTTTCTGACTGACCCAACCCCGGACGTTCCCCCACCAGCAGGATCACCACTTTCGCGCCGAGGATCTCACCGATCTGATCTTCAATCTTCACGCGACCATAACGAACAAAGAATGGCGTGCCGACTTTCAGCCCGGCCTGTTTCAGGCCCGCCATCAGCGGCGGCAGGATCTCTTCGTAGTTCACGGTGATGGCATCAGTTGACAGGCCATCAGAAATAACGACCTGTACGTCCGGATTAGCAACACACTGTGCTTTCAGCGCTTCAACAGCTTCTGCACACAGGCGGCGGCCCATATCCGGGCGAGTCAGGTAGAGATTTTTGTCGCTAATTTCGGAGCGTACTTCCAGCAAGCCCTGCGCTTTCACCCACTCTTCCGGCACTTCTTTCAGTACGGTATCTTTCGAACGAGAGTGATCGGCCAGGAAACGCAGCAACGCCTGGGTACGCGGACGCGGACCGGCACGACCGGTACAAACGCGGGCCACGGTGCTGCGACGCAGTTCTGTTAATACGTCTGCGCGATGCGGGTTTTCAACACCAATCCACGCTTTTGCTTCCGCAGAACCTAAATCCAGCGCGCAGCTTTCCGAGGTCACCGGTGCCGCACAGGTGGTGGTGGTGCACTTTGCTTCTGACGGCGCGGGGGCCGTTTGTCCCATTGACGCCATCACGCTGCGTACAATTTCTTCAATCTGTTTTTGATCCATGATGTGTTATCTCCGCGTCATCAGAAGAACAGTGACGGATCGCCCGCCCGTTTGGTCAGGCGACCGTTTGCCATAATGCCCATGCTTTCCAGCCAGCATTCAAACTCTGGTGACGGGCGCAGGTTGAGTAACTGACGCACAGTGGCGGTATCGTGGAATGCGGTGGTCTGGTAGTTGAGCATGATGTCATCACCCAGCGGCATCCCCATGATGTAGTTGCAGCCTGCGGTGGCGAGCAGGGTCATCAGGTTTTCGTTGAGGTTCTGGTCAGCGTCAGCGTGGTTGGTGTAGCAGCAGTCACAGCCCATAGAGATGCCGCTCAGCTTGCCCATAAAGTGATCTTCTAAGCCAGCACGGATAATCTGGCGGTCGTTGTAGAGATACTCCAGCCCAATAAAGCCGACCACGGTGTTGACGATAAACGGATCGTAATGACGCGCCAGCCATAGTTACGTGCTTCCATCGTCACCTGGTCAGCGCCGAAGTTAGCGCCAGCGGATAGCGCAGAGCCTTGTCCGGTTTCGAAGTAGAGGCAGTTTTCCCCGGCGATACGATTGAACTCTGCACCCACTGCGCGCGCTTCGTCGAGCATCGCCAGTTCCACGCCAAACTCTTTCAGCCCTTTTTCGCTGCCACAGATACTCTGGAAAATCAGTCCGCCAGCGCGCCGCGACGAATCGCTTCGATCTGGGTGGTGACGTGCGCCAGTACGCAGCCCTGAGTTGGGATGTTGAATTTGTCGATCACGCCATAAATGGTATCCAGCACGCGGCTTAAGTTTTCCACGTCGTCAGTCACCGGGTTAACGCCGATCACCGCATCGCCCACCCCGAAGGAAAGCCCTTCGTAGATTTGCGCGGCGATACTTTGCACGTCGTCACGAGTGTCATTTGGCTGCAAACGGGCGCTGAAGGTGCCCGGAATACCGATGGTGGTATTGGCCTTTTTGATTACCGGCATTTTCTTCGCGCCGTAGATCAGGTCCGCGTTGGAGCAAATCTTGCTACCGCCGCGACCACTTCCGAGGTCAGCCCTTTGCGGGTAAAGGCAATGTCGTCCACGCTGGTTTCATCGCTCAGCACATACTCACGCAGTTCGCTGATGCTCCAGTTTTTAATCTGGTTGTAGGCCGTTTCGTTAACATCGTCCTGAATCAGCCGCGTCACGCAGTCATCTTCATAGGCAATCACCGGATTATTGCGGATGTCCGCTACGGTCATTTCCGACAACACCTGCTTTGCCGCCACGCGCTCCTGTGAACTTGCCGCTGCAACGCCTGCCAGCACATCCCCCGAACGCAGTTCGTTGGCTTTAGCCAGCACCTCTTTTACATCCTTAAACTGATATACATTGCCGAACAATGTGGTCTTTAGTTTCATAAGTCGTTCCCTCAGGAAGAAGTGATGAGTGACATTTCTTCCAGCATTCGAACAATTCTATTTTATCGTTAGCCCTTGTCCTGTAAGGTAATTGCCTTAACACGCCCACTATTCATCCTGCCGAACGCAACCGAACGCGCCGGATACATGAGCGGGGTTATCGAGTCGTTAGATCGAGGTATCCGGTTTTGAGCAAAACACCACTCACAGCAAAGGCCATAGACGCCGCACAACCAAAGGATAAGCAATACAAACTCACCGATTCACTGACGCCCGGCCTGTTTTTGCTGGTGCATCCCAACGGATCAAAGTATTGGCGATTCAGGTTCTGGATGGACAAAAAAGAGTATTTGCAGGCTATTGGAGTGTACCCGCTAATCAGCCTCAAGGAAGCCCGTAAACGCGCTACAGAGAGCCGATCTCTGATTGCTAATGGAATTAATCCAGTGGAAGAAGCACGCAAGGAAAAAGCCATTGATGCGCTCAACATGGCGGCAGGTTTTAAGACGGTAGCGGAGGACTGGTTTGCTACCAGAGTGAGCGGTTGGTCAGAGTCTTACACGAAACAAGTTAGATCGGCACTGGAGAAAGATGTTTACCCCGTGCTGGGTAAGCGCTCGATCGTGGATATAACCGCCCGTGATGTGCTGGCATTGCTTCAGAAGAAAGAGCGCACCGCACCGGAGCAGGCCAGAAAGCTACGACAGCGTATCGGGGAGATCTTCAAATTTGCCGTTATCACCGAACTGGTGACGAGAAATCCGGTTGCAGATCTGGACACGGCACTGAAAGCCCGCCGACCGGGGCACAATGCATGGCTGCAAATTAACGAAATTCCGGCCTTCTACAAAGCACTTGAGAGAGCCGGGAGCGTGCAGATTCAGACGGCAATACGTTTGCTTATATTAAGCGCCCTAAGGACCGCAGAACTGCGTTTAATGCGCTGGGAATGGGTAGATCTGGAGTCAGCAACAATCACCCTACCCGCTGAAGTCATGAAAGCCCGCCGCGCGCATGTAGTACCGCTATCCCGGCAGGCGGTCGAGCTATTACATGACCAGTTTACCCGCAGCGGATACAGTGCTTTCGTCTTTCCTGGCCGATTCATGGACAAGCCACTTTCAGCCAGTGCCATCCTTAAGGCCCTGGAGCGTATCGGATACAAGTCGATAGCCACGGGCCACGGCTGGCGGACAACCTTTTCAACGGCGCTTAATGAGTCCGGCAGGTACTCACCAGACTGGATCGAAATCCAATTGGCCCACGTCCCGAAGGGTATACGCGGTGTATATAACCAGGCGGCCTATCTCAAACAGCGCCGTCAAATGCTTCAGGACTACGCCGACGCCATTGATTCAATACTGGCTGGTGAAGGTAATCCGCTGGAACCGTGAACTATAAGGCCGGATTCGTCCGGCTTTTCTTTCGCTAATTATTCAACTATTCCAATTAAGTGGAATAAATTATTCAATATCAAAAACTTACATCAATATTGCAACAATAAAAACGGTGGCTTATGATCAGATCATGATTTTCGGTATGTGAACAACAAAAACAAGAAGCCCGGAAAGGCGGCAACCAATCCGGGCGATATGGGAAAAGAGATTAGGAGGTTTCCCCATGCGTAATAGTTTAGCGGTTCGCTTTAGCTTGCAGCAAGGCGAAGAATTATCACAGGAATATCAATTCATCAAATACGAAGAAGCGCCGGAACAGGTGCAAATAGCTTTTGATGATCAGCACTACGGCAACACTATCCGCTACGACGGTAAAAAATGGTTTCTCAATCCGGTAACAAATGCCATTCACGTATGTCAAATCATTACGCCAGTAAATAACAGCGCGGATAACGATTCGGCTATTGACGCTGAACTGGTGACAGAACCACTACCGCCACCGCCGCCAGTACAAGAAAGCGATGTAAAACCCGACGCCATCGATCTGACAGCAGAAGCCAGAGAGCGCAAACAACCGAAGCCGGAACAACCGCAAGCCAAGGATAACAAACAGTGCACGGTAACACGGCGTATCTGAATACGTTTGCTTGTCATCTTCATGAAGTGCTACCACAGGCCATCTATAGCACATGGTGCGACAAACAAACGGCGGCACACTTCCACCTGCTTTACGCGCTTTGCTACCTGGCAAGCTACGAAAACAAAGATGAAGGTATCGAGCTTGGCGAGGTGTTATATGGTGCTGAAAAGATCACAAAGGGCGGCGTAGTACCTGGTTTCCATATGGCCCGATCAACGTTCGATATCAAGATTAACGAGCTTGAACAGTGGGGATTAATCAAGGTAACACGAGGTAAGAAACGTAAGGACGGGCAAGGCAACTTGCCGAACAGTATCAAACTGAACTTTAAGCCGTACAGTTCAAAATAATCACACTAGGCGGGCAATGTTCCCGCCTTTTCTTTGCCTCAATCCTATAAAATTCACATCCCGAAAATCGGTATCTTGGTATCCCGAAAATCGGTAAGTAATATAAGTATTATCCTTAAAGGTAAAAACCATATAAGTAAGATACTATCTCTTCAAGAATGTATATATTCACTACGTTCATATATACATGAGAAGTTTCCCTTTCATGCAGTCAAAACCACATTCATCAGCATCGCTTTCTGCGCTCTCCTTCCCAGCAAGCTGGAAAGGCCCATTCACTCACGCACAACCTGCAAACCAGACCAACAGACCATCATGGCGATTCGTTCATGGGTAGCGCGGGTATATCTCAAAGGGTGATTTCTTCTTGGTGGACCTTCGGAAGACTTCGAGCAATTGCCAGCTTAAAGACAGCTTAGCAGTGATGGTTATCATCAACAGCTTTCTGAGCTACCGCACAGACACACAGCAGCAGTAAGCAAACCGAAGGGAAGGCAAAGCAAAAGGATTCGCCACACTGCAAGACCAATGGTTTTTGTCACGTATACAGACCAGGCAAGCAACAGCAGCAAAGCAGCGTATAGCCAGGTGCAGATAGTACCATCACACAACGCACAGCAGGCTGAGGTGAACACTCAAGCAACTTTATCCCCGCCACCGACCACCGCAAACTATCCTGACCGTGCCAAATTCGAACGTAATGCCACCTGGAACGCGATGGAGACACATAAGGGCTACACTTTTGCTTAGCTGAAAACTTCACAGCGTCACAGCGCTATTTAGACGCATTAGAGTCGATGCGATTTCATTAAATTTTTTAGCCATCCAGAAATCGGCCTGATTCTGAGCCGATTGCCAGCCGGACTACTGACCAGATCGGACCAATCATCCAAGGTTGGATAAATGAAATCACACGCAGATCCTGCTCATGGTCCAAATCTGGACCATGAAATCACACGCAGATCCTGCCAGGCTATTTCATCCCACCACACAGAACGCTGAGATCTGATATTACCGCCGCACCATTCCACGCCAGACGAATCAAAACAGGCTTACCCTCCAAGTGGATAGCTAAAAATTAAGGCTGTCAGAATGCGTTATATTGCGTTTAAACGGCATCGAATTTTAATGTGCGCAATGGTGCCAGATTGCAGGCAAAAAAAATTCGCCGGAGAAAGCGGGGAAGTGAAATGAATCGTTGTAGTTATAGATCACATTTTGAGTAAGGGTAACCAGCCCTTGAGTAATATTATCCCTGCATTACGTGAGATGCGCAATTATTTTTTGCTAATTAAAAGTTTTGTAAACATTACAGAATATCCCCTTTCACTATATGGTAAAAGATGTGAAACAGGGACAGGAGGAATATAACATTAAGTATCAACAGTAATGTTGGCCTTTAATTTCATTCAGGGCGCGGTGAGGGTTTTCTCCATATTTTCCTCACCGCTACTTTTTGAGGTGAGAACATGAATGATAGCGAATTAATGACGGTTAACGAGGTAGCAGCTTTATTCGGCGTTACCCGTCGGACAATATTCCGGTGGATGAACAAGATTAAAGGCTGGCCCGTCCCGGTCAGTCCGATTGGCTCAAGAATTAAGTTTATCCGATCTGAGATTTTGGAATTCTATAAAAACAAAGGCGCTCGCCACCAATGAAAACAGCTACTGAGATTATCAAATAACCTATTGATTTAAAAAGCTAGCTACCGCAATTTCTGAAGGAATAGGCAGCATGAAAATCAAAGCAAACACAATTAAAGAAATAACATCAATCAAAGTAAAAGGAGCAGATGCCATGCATTCATTAGACAGTTATTTTCAGCGCACGACAGCCCCTAAATCAGCCGCCCAGGAACGCCGTGAGGAATTCCAGGAAAAAGTGATGCGTTCTGCTGATTATATTGCGGACAAGTTCGTGGAAACGGTTCGGCCACTTGTTGATGAAGTAGCTGATAAACTTCAGTCTGAAATGCCGGAAGACATGGAAGGCACTGCAAAGGCGCGACTCCTTTTTGAATTAAGTCGTCGTTTCGGCGTGTCAATAAGCACTTTTAAATAATCGGAGGAGGAAAGACAATGGACGCATTTGATGTACTGACAAACAAAGGCGATGAACTGGTAGCACAGCGTGATAAAACCGCCAACGAAGGGGAACGCGCACTGTTAAATAAGCAGATTAAAGCGATCCGTATGGCCCAGTTTAAATTAATCAGCAATGAAGTTATCGAAATAATTAAACCGCAGATCCCACAAATCGTTGCTGACGCTATTAAAGCCGCCGGACTGGAGAAACGCATTGCCGGGCTGAAAACGAACGCAGAGAAAATGGAGATGCACAAACAGAGCGGTGCTCCGACTCCGGATGAGTACTTCTCACCGGATGCTGAGTTTATGGCGCAGGTTGAGGAACGTCTGGGTAGCTGTCTCACCGAGGAACAGCGTCGCTATTTTGATGGAGTGGATAGTTCGGCAGGTATTGACTGAACTCGTATTTCGGTCGTGAAATTGAGCATTTTGATGCCGCCCCGTCTATGCCGGAGCCAGAACCAGAAATGGCCGCCGATCCTGAAGCTGAGCAACGGAAACGCGTATTCAATGCGATAGGGATTCGGTACTGATCGGATAAAAGAAAGCCGGGAATTACCCCGGCTGACTTAACAATGTGACCAATGAACAAATCGGACAAGACAAACAGGATAAGCAGTCTCGAAACAATGTTCGGGAACTATATTAGCACAAGTCCGGAGAAAATCATCATGTTGGCACTACGCATCATGCAGGGCATCGCTAAGACCCTCGCAGAACATGTCTTAGACCTGAAACATTCGCCACTGAGCAAACAGGCCATGAAGCGCCAAACGCTTCGTCTGTGGGCTGAATATTCGCTTGGAACTATCAATAAAATCATCGACATGAAATCGGGGCCGAGCAACCAGAGCGCGGAGGAAATGGAGTTCATCAGGCGTTTAATTCTCATTCGCAGAGACATTCATAGCCAGTTACACAGCGTGGGAATCGATATTAATGATGGGACGGGCGATTAATTTTCGGACATGTACTATGCGCGCGCGAGGAGCTGAACATGAAGCAAGATATTGCAGCAGGCTGGAGATACTCGAAGGCCAGCGGGCAGAAGCGAAACAACTACGTAAGCAGGCCAGAAGAGCGCACAGGAACAACGAAGCAGAGTTACTAACCAAATACATCAGTTTCACCAATTACTGCATCTACGAGTGTTACAAGGAAGATGCAGAGGACTGGCTGGATTCATTGCCAGAACAGTACTGAGCAGAATAACACCACGTCATGTTGTTCTGAGGTGAGCATATCACCTCTGTTCAGGTGGCCAAATTTAGTGTGCCACTTCAGCATCACCGTTGAAATCACAATAACGATTTTTTTGTAAATATGCTCTCACATATGTAGGAATAGACCATGTTGGCATTGAAACACATCTACCATGACCATAATAAAGTAATTTTTTGATATGTTTATGGTTTTATATTAATTAAAATATATCTAAAATTGATAGTTTTAAAATTGCAAAATCCAGATTGTGTTTGTAATGTTTAATCTGATTGTATTGAGTGGCGTTTATTATGAAAAATAAATCAGGTAATTCTTGTTATAGAGAAGCAGTCGATATTCATAGCTCACTTGAGCTTTCATTTATATTGCATAAATATCATTTGCGTGTAGATGAGAAGAAATCTCGAAATGTATTCAGCGCCATACGTGATGAGCTCATCCTTGATGGGGATTCACGACAAAACTTAGCTACTTTCTGTCAAACATGGCTTGATGATGAATCCGTGAGTTGCTTAATTTAGCTATTGATAAAAACATGATTTATAAAGATGAATATCCACAAATGGCGGAACCTGAAGGTCGCTGTGTGCGTATGCTTTCCGATTCGTGGAGTTTCCCCGATTCGCGACACACCTTAGGTTGCTCAACCATTGGTTCATCTGAAGCTGCTATGCTCGGCCGCTTGGCGTTAAAATGGCAGTGGTGTAAAAAACGCGAAGTACAAGGTAAATCAACCGAACCTGATTTGCGATCCTGTGCAAATATGTTGCATAAATTCTGCCGTTACTGTGATGTGAAATTGTGTGAAATTCCACTTGATGATCATCACCTGATAATGAATGCTAAAGAGGTTTTGAAGCATGTCGATGAAAACACTATTGGTGTCGTTACGACTTTAGGTATTACTTATTTTTGTAAAGCAGATTGCGTTAGTGTTTTTAAGATAAGTGTTAAAGTTAATATTAGTTTTTATATTTACATCGTAATTATATGTTTCTATTTTAAAAATATTCGAGAGTATAAAAATGTCTAATGCTAATATCGCACCCAAAAGTAAGAAAATGACAGTGGGGACACTCGCTATCATGAATATAACTGCTGTAGTAAGTCTACGATTTATACCTTCTGAAGCAGAATACGGCTTAGGTGCCATTTTTTACTATACCTTTGCTGCAATTATGTTTTTAGTACCTGTTGCCTTTGTTGCGGCTGAGCTAGCTACAACATATCCACAAAAAGGGGGGGCATTTCGATGGATAGGAGAAGCATTTGGGGCTCGCTGGGGTTTTGTAGGAATGCTTATGACCTGGCTACAAGTCATCCCCTACTTTCCAACAGTACTGACATTTGGTGCAGTCTCGGTTGCATTTATTGATGTTGATATGGGGGTGGCAGAATCAATTGCCAGTAATAAATGGTATATTTTATTTTTCGTACTATTTGTTTACTGGGGAGCTATTTGTGTTGCATTACGTGGCGTTGGTATTTTCTCGCAGGTATCTAAGTGGTGCGGTATTATAGGGACAATTATTCCAGCTATTATCCTTGTTATTCTTGGTTTCTCCTATCTGTGGTTCAGCGGTAAACCAGCGGTGATCCCATTAGGTTGGGGTGATCTTTTCCCTAATATAGCTAACTTCCAGAATATTGTTCTTGCCGCCAGCATATTTCTTGCTTATGCAGGGATGGAAATGAATGCGGTCCATGTTAACGATTTAGATAATCCAACTAAAAAATACCCAATTGCAATTACCATCGCTTCTATAGGTACTATTGCAATATTCCTGCTCAGTACTTTAGGGGTCGCCTTTATTATTCCTACAGATAAAATTAGTCTAACTCAAGTTTGTTGGTTGCCTGCGATATGCTGTTCGAATGGGCTGGAGTGCCATGGCTTGGCTCTGTGATGGCATTTATGCTAGCAATTGGCGTACTGGGTGGGGTGGTTACTTGGATTGCAGGGCCTAATACAGGTGTATTAGCGATCGCGAAAGCTGGTTATTTACCTAAGTTTTTCCAAAAAACCAATCGTCATGGAATGGGGCACCATCTAATGTTTGTACAAGGTATAATTGTCTCCGTTCTTTCTGTTACTTTTGTGATAATGCCTTCAGTTCAAGCAGCTTTTCAGATTTTATCACAGTTAACAGTTATGCTCTATTTAGTTATGTATATGCTCATGTTCGCTAGTGCTATCTATCTACGACATTCTCAACCTGATACAAAACGCCCATATCGAGCCCCTGCTTTATTTTTCTGGGCAACACTTGGATTCTTAGGGTCTTTTCTGGCTTTTGTATTAAGTTTTATTCCGCCCGAGCAAATCCCAACTGGTAGTCCAACCAGCTATGTTCTTTATTTGTTAGTATTAGTTGCCCTATTTTTATTAATTCCAATATTAATTTACGCCTTCCGAAAATCTGACTGGAAAGATCCAAACTCTGATTTCGAACCATTTTCTTGGGAAAAAAGAACTAGTAATTAAATTTTCCATAAGCTACAAAAGATGAGGTTAAATATGTTTAGTGCTGAATCTCCAATTGGTGTAATAGACTCAGGTGTAGGTGGATTGACATCGGTAAAGGAAATAATTAATTTGCTTCCTGGTGAAGATATTATCTATTGTGGAGATAATATGAATGCACCTTATGGCAACCGTTCTGCCGATGATATCATCAGTTTGACTAAAAAAATGCTGACTTTTTTACAGTCAAGGAATGTCAAACTAGTTGCTGTCGCATGTAATACTATATCCTCAACTTTGGAATCCGAAGAATACAGCGGATATGCTAAGAGCTTTCCGTTTCCTATCTTATCCATCATTGAACCTGCAGTAGAAGATGTGATTCGCCAGCAATATAAAAATGTTGGTATTATCGCTACCGAGTTTACTATTAAAACGGGGTGTCACAAAGAGCTAATAAAAAAATTGAACTCAACAATAAATGTATTTGGAGAACCAAGCAAAAATCTTGCAATGTTAATTGAGGAAGGTAATCTTAATGCTCCTGCAATCTTGAATGACATTCAAAAAACATGTTAACCATTTAATTTCCCTTCATCCAGTAAATGAAATTATTCTCGGCTGTACTCACTATCCAATTGTTCAGAATTTTTTTGAAGCAGTTGCACCGGATATAAAATTTATTAATCCTGCACATGATCAGGCTATCTCTATTAAAAATCACTTGGGACAGCTAAATTTATTAAACTCCTCAAATATAGGAACTTTGCAAATAAATACTAGTGGAAGTATGGAGATCTACAAAACGGTACTAGGGGAATTGAGCATTACGAAACCTCATACATTCAGTATCAGGCAGTTTTAAATTTATCCGGTGCACCGTAAAACCCCGTCCTTCTGAACTGCACCCCAAAAGTTGGACACCAACTGAGTAAGGTGCATTTTATGGACAAACCCAGTTACATACTGGGTAGTGCATCCAATTAGTAGAACATGTGTTTTTCGATAAACGCTCCGATCACTTTTTCGTGGATCTCAACTGAGCGTGAGAAGCAGATTGTTTTACGACCCAACCGCTTAATGCGGGTGCGTAGCGTCAGATTATTACGCTCAATGCGTTGGGTGAATATTTTGCCGGTCAGATGCTTATTCTTCGGCACCTCCCGGCCATAGCTGCCCCAGTCATCGCTGGTCAGCATGCCGATGTTGAAGGGTGTAAGCAGTGCCAGTAGCTCCCGGCACGTTTGATCGGTTCGGGGACCAAAAGTGTAGGCCAGTACACCGCCTGTTTTGGTGTTGTACGCGTACCCGAGCCAGTGTTGCCGGGCTTTACTGCCAACGTAGCTCCATTGCTCATCAAGCTCGCAGATAAACGCCACATCAGCATGGGCAACAGGCGAAGAAGTTATTCGCTTTGGCGCGAGTTTTTTAAAGTCCGGATGACGGTGTTACTACCAATTTTCAGTGTCCTGGCGGTATCGCGAACCCCGGCACCATTAAAGGCCATTTCAGTTATCAGCTCTTTCATACCCTGCTTACGTGCTTGATAAGTATAAGTGAACTGAAACACACGGTGCAGTCACGGCAGCGAAGTCTGTCACGGCCTTTAGGGTTCTGACCATGGCGGTAAACCTGAGCTGACTGACAACGGGGACAATGAATATTAACGCTGGTCATGAGATAACCTCAAAAGCCCGTATTATACATCAGATTCAACTAATTAGAGGCATCACCCATCCAGCATTATAAAACATACTAACAATAACTAAATTATAATAATCACAACTTACAATCAAATAATAAATGCATAAGATTAACAATAATTTTTTCTGGTTATATTTATCTAAAAAAAAGCAGAATATTATGTAACTTATTATTTTCTAAGCGAAAATTTATTGTGCGGTCAGACTAACAAACTTGCGTACCACCCGAAGAACATGCGAAGATTTAAG
>ENA-OQIG01000307-OQIG01000307.1-human-gut-metagenome-genome-assembly--contig:-NODE-307-length-29184-cov-2.115256_pt1 | contig 29184 bp, 36 predicted proteins | sample MGYA00242576_ERZ504741 | MGnify/ENA primary metagenome ERZ504741 (study PRJEB26092, sample SAMD00036436) | human gut metagenome | host: Homo sapiens | study: EMG produced TPA metagenomics assembly of... | reverse complement strand
TGAGGCAGCACCTGGCACGGCTGGGACGGAAGTCGCTGTCGTTCTCAAAATCGGTGGAGCTGCATGACAAAGTCATCGGGCATTATCTGAACATAAAACACTATCAATAAGTTGGAGTCATTACCAGTTAGCTTTATAGCTAAAATTGAAATTATAAAAATAAATAATGAATTAGCAGGAGCATCAACAGTAATATCTTAATCTCTGGTCGATTTATGTAAAACCGACCAGTATTATCGATAAATTATCGTCTGACTTATTTTGCTTCGATAAAGCTTACACCGCAGCCACAATCTTAATTTCAACTTTATACTTCGGGTTCATCAGCCCGCTTGCACCGTGCAGCGCACCGGCGCATGACCCGCCACAACCCAGGCATCCCACGCTTTATTCATCGCCGCGAAGTCGTTTTTATCGGCCAGGAAAATGGTGGCATCCAGAATGCTCGATTTATTGCTGCCCTGTTTTCCCAGCACGGCGTCAATCTGCGCCAGCGTGTTGGCGGTTTGCTCAAAGGCATCGGCGTCGAGGTTTTCCGGTACACCAGTGTAGTAGAGCGTGTTGTTGTGGATTACTACATCAGACCAGCGGGCTTCAGCATCGATACGAACGATAGTCATCATTTTGTCCTCATTATACTTCCATTTTCGTGCTGCAAAGACTGCCACAATGTGAGGTCGCCGTCACCACTTCAACTGGCGAAAGCGCCCTCATCCTGACATAATCCCTGTTCAAATCAACAGGGGGTAGTGTGACGGACGATTTTGCACCAGACGGTCAGCTGGCGAAAGCGATACCAGGCTTTAAGCCGCGAGAACCACAGCGACAGATGGCGGTAGCCGTCACCCAGGCGATAGAAAAAGGCCAGCCGCTGGTGGTGGAAGCAGGAACCGGTACGGGCAAAACCTACGCTTACCTGGCTCCTGCGCTGCGGGCGAAAAAGAAAGTCATTATCTCGACCGGCTCAAAAGCGTTGCAGGATCAGCTCTACAGCCGCGATTTGCCAACAGTCTCAAAGGCATTGAAATATACGGGCAACGTGGCGCTGCTGAAAGGGCGCTCAAACTACCTCTGCCTCGAACGTCTCGAACAGCAGGCGCTGGCGGGGGGCGATCTGCCGGTACAAATCTTAAGCGATGTGATCCTGCTGCGCTCCTGGTCTAATCAAACAGTCGATGGTGATATCAGCACCTGCGTCAGCGTGGCGGAAGATTCACAGGCGTGGCCGCTGGTCACCAGCACCAACGACAACTGTCTTGGCAGCGACTGCCCGATGTATAAAGATTGCTTTGTGGTCAAAGCACGTAAAAAAGCGATGGACGCCGATGTGGTGGTGGTAAACCATCATCTCTTTCTGGCGGATATGGTGGTTAAAGAGAGTGGATTTGGCGAACTGATCCCGGAAGCGGACGTCATGATCTTCGACGAAGCCCACCAGCTACCGGACATTGCCAGCCAGTATTTTGGTCAGTCACTCTCCAGTCGACAACTGCTCGACCTGGCAAAAGACATCACCATCGCCTACCGCACCGAATTAAAAGACACCCAGCAGTTACAAAAGTGCGCTGATCGTCTTGCCCAGAGTGCGCAGGATTTTCGTCTGCAACTCGGTGAGCCAGGTTATCGCGGTAACCTGCGTGAGCTGTTAGCTAATCCGCAAATTCAGCGGGCATTTTTACTGCTCGATGACACCTTGGAACTTTGTTATGACGTGGCGAAACTGTCACTGGGGCGTTCCGCCTTGCTGGATGCGGCATTTGAGCGCGCCACGTTGTATCGCACACGGCTGAAGCGGCTAAAAGAGATCAATCAGCCGGGCTACAGCTACTGGTACGAATGCACTTCGCGCCATTTTACTCTGGCTCTCACGCCGCTCAGCGTGGCGGATAAATTCAAAGAGTTAATGGCGCAAAAGCCCGGTAGCTGGATCTTCACCTCAGCAACGCTGTCGGTGAACGACGATCTGCATCATTTCACCTCGCGGCTTGGGATAGAACAGGCGGAGTCGTTGCTATTGCCAAGCCCGTTTGATTACAGCCGCCAGGCGTTACTCTGTGTGCCGCGCAATCTGCCGCAAACCAACCAGCCAGGTTCTGCTCGCCAGTTAGCGGCAATGCTGCGACCGATCATCGAAGCTAACAACGGTCGTTGTTTTATGCTTTGTACCTCGCACGCCATGATGCGCGATCTGGCCGAGCAGTTCCGCGCTACCATGACGCTTCCCGTTTTGTTGCAGGGGGAAACCAGTAAAGGCCAACTGTTGCAGCAGTTTGTCAGTGCCGGTAATGCGCTTCTTGTGGCAACCAGTAGTTTCTGGGAAGGGGTGGACGTGCGTGGCGATACATTGTCATTGGTGATTATCGACAAGTTGCCGTTTACCTCACCGGATGACCCGCTGTTAAAAGCGCGCATGGAAGATTGCCGTTTGCGCGGTGGCGACCCGTTCGATGAAGTGCAACTACCAGATGCCGTCATTACTCTCAAACAAGGGGTAGGGCGACTGATTCGCGACGCCGACGATCGTGGCGTGCTGGTGATTTGTGACAATCGGCTGGTGATGCGCCCTTACGGCGCGACGTTTCTCGCCAGTCTGCCGCCCGCGCCACGCACCCGTGACATTGCCCGTGCGGTTCGTTTCCTTGCGATACCATCCTCCAGGTAATTTGTTACGGAGTATGGTATGATGCGCGCCTTTTTATTGATCTAAGCACGAAGACCCATGCGAATTCTGGCTATCGATACCGCGACAGAGGCCTGCTCTGTCGCCCTGTGGAACGACGGTACTGTCAACGCTCATTTTGAGCTTTGCCCTCGTGAACATACTCAACGAATCTTACCGATGGTGCAGGATATCCTGACCACCAGCGGAACTTCCCTGACTGATATTAACGCTCTGGCTTACGGGCGCGGCCCCGGTAGCTTTACTGGCGTGCGCATTGGTATTGGCATCGCGCAAGGGCTGGCGCTTGGCGCGGAATTACCGATGATTGGCGTCTCCACGCTAATGACGATGGCGCAAGGGGCGTGGCGCAAAAACGGCGCAACCCGTGTGCTGGCAGCCATTGACGCGCGAATGGGCGAAGTTTACTGGGCCGAATATCAGCGTGATGAAAACGGTATCTGGCACGGTGAAGAAACCGAAGCCGTACTCAAACCCGAAATCGTCCATGAACGAATGCAACAGCTTTCCGGCGAATGGGTGACGGTAGGGACGGGCTGGCAAGCTTGGCCGGATCTCGGTAAAGAGAGCGGGCTGGTTTTGCGCGATGGCGAAGTGTTACTGCCTGCTGCTGAAGATATGCTGCCGATTGCGTGTCAGATGTTTGCCGAGGGTAAAACGGTGGCGGTGGAACATGCCGAACCGGTTTATTTACGTAACAACGTCGCATGGAAGAAACTTCCGGGCAAAGAATGAATCTTAAGAGTATGCCTGAGAAAAAAAGGAGTCGCACCATGGCGGTTCAAAAGAATGTTATCAAAGGCATACTGGCAGGTACGTTTGCGCTAATGCTGAGCGGTTGTGTCACTGTGCCGGACGCCATTAAAGGCAGCAGTCCCACGCCGCAACAAGATTTAGTTCGGGTGATGAGTGCGCCGCAGCTGTACGTTGGTCAGGAGGCACGCTTTGGTGGCAAAGTGGTTGCGGTACAAAACCAGCAAGGGAAAACCCGCCTGGAAATTGCTACCGTACCGCTGGACAGCGGAGCCAGACCGACGCTGGGAGAACCTTCTTGCGGTCGCATTTATGCCGATGTGAACGGTTTTCTGGACCCGGTGGATTTCCGTGGACAACTGGTTACGGTAGTCGGGCCAATCACTGGTGCGGTTGACGGAAAAATCGGCAACACGCCCTATAAATTTATGGTGATGCAAGTAACGGGTTACAAACGTTGGCATTTAACCCAGCAGGTGATTATGCCGCCTCAGCCGATTGATCATGGTTTTATGGCGGTCGTGGCTGGCCCTATGGCTACGGCGGATGGGGCTGGTATAATCCCGGCCCCGCGAGAGTACAAACAGTTGTAACTGAATAATTGCTTGTTTTTAAAGAAAAAGAAACAGCGGCTGGTCCGCTGTTTCTGCATTCTTACGGTAAAGATAAAAATAAATAGTGACGCGCTTCGCAACCTTTTCGTTGGGTAATTATCAAGCTGGTATGATGAGTTAATATTATGTTAACGGCATGTATATCATTTGGGGTTGCGATGACGACGAACACGCATTTTAGAGGTGAAGAATTGAAGAAGGTTTGGCTTAACCGTTATCCCGCGGACGTTCCGACGGAGATCAACCCTGACCGTTATCAATCTCTGGTAGATATGTTTGAGCAGTCGGTCGCGCGCTACGCCGATCAGCCTGCGTTTGTGAATATGGGGGAGGTAATGACCTTCCGCAAGCTGGAAGAACGCAGTCGCGCGTTTGCCGCTTATTTGCAACAAGGGTTGGGGCTGAAGAAAGGCGATCGCGTTGCGTTGATGATGCCTAATTTATTGCAATATCCGGTGGCGCTGTTTGGCATTTTGCGTGCCGGGATGATCGTCGTAAACGTTAACCCGTTGTATACCCGCGTGAGCTTGAGCATCAGCTTAACGATAGCGGCGCATCGGCGATTGTTATCGTGTCTAACTTTGCTCACACACTGGAAAAAGTGGTTGATAAAACCGCCGTTCAGCACGTAATTCTGACCCGTATGGGCGATCAGCTATCTACGGCAAAAGGCACGGTAGTCAATTTCGTTGTTAAATACATCAAGCGTTTGGTGCCGAAATACCATCTGCCAGATGCCATTTCATTTCGTAGCGCACTGCATAACGGCTACCGGATGCAGTACGTCAAACCCGAACTGGTGCCGGAAGATTTAGCCTTCCTGCAATACACCGGCGGCACCACAGGTGTGGCGAAAGGCGCGATGCTGACTCACCGCAATATGCTGGCGAACCTGGAACAGGTCAACGCCACCTATGGGCCGTTGCTGCATCCAGGTAAAGAACTGGTAGTAACGGCACTGCCGCTGTATCACATTTTTGCCCTGACCATTAACTGCCTGCTGTTTATCGAACTGGGTGGGCAGAACCTGCTTATCACTAACCCGCGTGATATTCCAGGGTTGGTAAAAGAGTTAGCGAAATATCCGTTTACCGCTATCACTGGCGTTAACACCTTGTTCAATGCGTTGCTGAACAATAAAGAGTTCCAGCAGCTGGATTTCTCCAGTCTGCATCTTTCCGCAGGCGGTGGGATGCCAGTGCAGCAAGTGGTGGCAGAGCGTTGGGTGAAACTGACCGGACAGTATCTGCTGGAAGGCTATGGCCTTACCGAGTGTGCGCCGCTGGTCAGCGTTAACCCATATGATATTGATTATCATAGTGGTAGCATCGGTTTGCCGGTGCCGTCGACGGAAGCCAACTGGTGGATGATGATGATAATGAAGTACCACCAGGTCAACCGGGTGAGCTTTGTGTCAAAGGACCGCAGGTGATGCTGGGTTACTGGCAGCGTCCCGATGCTACCGATGAAATCATCAAAAATGGCTGGTTACACACCGGCGACATCGCGGTAATGGATGAAGAAGGATTCCTGCGCATTGTCGATCGTAAAAAAGACATGATTCTGGTTTCCGGTTTTAACGTCTATCCCAACGAGATTGAAGATGTCGTCATGCAGCATCCTGGCGTACAGGAAGTCGCGGCTGTTGGCGTACCTTCCGGCTCCAGTGGTGAAGCGGTGAAAATCTTCGTAGTGAAAAAAGATCCATCGCTTACCGAAGAGTCACTGGTGACTTTTTGCCGCCGTCAGCTCACGGGATACAAAGTACCGAAGCTGGTGGAGTTTCGTGATGAGTTACCGAAATCTAACGTCGGAAAAATTTTGCGACGAGAATTACGTGACGAAGCGCGCGGCAAAGTGGACAATAAAGCCTGAGCGTTAAGTCAGTCGTCAGACGCCGGTTAATCCGGCGTTTTTTTTGACGCCCACTAAAGAGAAAACAATTTGAATTACCAAATGATTACCACGGACGATGCGCTGGCTTCTTTGTGTGAAGCCGTCCGTGCCTTTCCGGCGATAGCCCTGGATACTGAATTTGTTCGTACGCGCACTTATTACCCGCAGCTGGGGTTGATTCAACTTTTCGATGGCGAGCATCTGGCGCTAATTGATCCTCTCGGGATCACCGACTGGTCACCGCTGAAAGCATCCTGCGCGATCCGTCCATCACAAAATTTCTCCATGCAGGCAGTGAAGATCTGGAAGTGTTCCTCAATGTCTTTGGCGAATTACCACAACCCTTGATTGACACGCAAATCCTTGCTGCCTTCTGCGGACGCCGATGTCATGGGGTTTCGCTTCCATGGTGGAAGAGTATTCCGGCGTTACGCTGGACAAGAGTGAATCGCGCACCGACTGGCTGGCCAGACCGCTGACCGAACGTCAGTGTGAATACGCAGCGGCGGATGTCTGGTATCTGTTACCGATCACCGCCAAGCTTATGGTAGAAACGGAGCCTCCGGCTGGCTACCTGCGGCGCTGGATGAATGCCGCCTGATGCAAATGCGTCGTCAGGAAGTCGTTGCGCCGGAAGATGCCTGGCGTGATATCACCAATGCCTGGCAGTTACGCACACGCCAACTGGCCTGTCTGCAACTGTTAGCCGACTGGCGACTGCGCAAGGCGCGAGAGCGTGATCTGGCGGTGAACTTTGTCGTGCGTGAAGAGCATTTGTGGTCGGTCGCGCGTTATATGCCGGAAGTTTAGGCGAACTGGACAGCTGGTTTATCCGGTAGCGAAATCCGCTTTCACGGTAAAACGCTGCTGGCGCTGGTGGAAAAAGCGCAGACATTGCCGGAAGAGGCCTTACCGCAGCCGATGCTTAACCTGATGGACATGCCTGGTTATCGTAAAGCGTTTAAAGCGATTAAGTCGCTGATTACTGACGTGAGCGAAACGCATAAGATCAGCGCCGAATTGCTGGCATCGCGTCGGCAAATCAACCAACTGCTGAACTGGCACTGGAAACTGAAACCGCAGAACAATTTGCCGGAGCTGATTTCCGGCTGGCGTGGTGAGCTGATGGCGGAAGCATTACACAATTTATTGCAGGAATATCCGCAGTAAAATCTTCCGAAGCCGGACTGGGCGCGCTCAGCGCCACATCCGGCTTTGGCAAACTACAAATCCAACACCAGGCGTTTACCCTTCGCACGCGAACAACAGATCAACATACTTTGCTGGCTGGCACGCTCTTCATCGCTAAAATACTGATCCCGATGGTCAGCTTCACCTTCCAGTATTGCCGTTTCGCAGGTTCCGCATACCCCTTCACGACATAAACACTCCACTTTCGCGGCTTTATTATTTTCAATAACCTGCAAAATAGTCATCTCTTCCGGCACCACAAACTCTTTTCCGGAACGGGCAAGCACCAGGGTAAATGCATCGCCGGTTTTGTCTTCGATAGCAAATTGCTCAAAGTGCAGCGTATCGGCGGCGATGTCCAGACGCGCAGCTTCACTTCTTACCGCTTCATTTAGCGCTCGGGCCACAGGTATAAACGTGTGTGCCAGGTTCGATATCCGCCAATAATCGCGCTAATTCCAGTCGTGTTCCGGTTGATGAATGATGCAAATGGACTTTCTCAGCCTGCGGATGCTGGACTAGCTCATCACGAAATGCGCAACTTTCTGGATTTCGCGAGCAGTAATGTAGCTGCCAGTCGACGTCGCTGTGTTGCAGCTCTGCCATGTGCGACAGGAAAGGGGTGATACCAATACCGCCCGCGATAAACAGATGCTTTCTGGCCGAGGGAATTAGCGCAAACAGATTATTAGGCGTCGAAATGGTCAACCGATCGCCTGCTTTCACCTGCTGATGCAAAAAGCGCGAACCACCGCGCGAGTTTTCTTCCAATCGAACGGCAATCTGATAATGAGTTGTATCGAGAGGCGAACTCAGTAGTGAATACGCATTGCTGTACTGGTTATCACCATCGCTCATCTGCACTATGATGTGACTTCCTCCAGTAAACGCAGGTAATGGTTTGCCATCGGTTGCGACCAGCGTGAAGCGTTTCACCTGTTCGGTAAGGGGTTCCACCTGGCTCACCTGTACTTCAAACATTTGATAGTCTGACATTGCTGTACTCCATCAAAAATCAGCCCAGCGGCGGAAAATACCGCCGCCGATGTCATTAGTCCTTAAACACCTGCGCCAGCAGATTATGGAAATGGGCGATACCATGTTCGGAAATGCCACTACCGCTACTGTCGGCCATGATGCGCCCCTGACCACGATAGCCACGCGATTTCAGCCCTTTCTGTACGCTTTCAACCAGACGTAAATCTTCCGGACGGAACACATCGCGATACCACTCAATAAGCGATTTTTGCTCGTCGGTTAACTCTTTATTGGTGAAGTAAATATCGTAGTTTTGCAGGGTAGTTTCAGAATCCACCGGGAATTCATAAATGACCGTCATCATCTCTATCGGGTGACGTTCATCATCGTGCACGGCCACAGCCAGAAACCGTGGAATGCCGCATCCGTGCCCTCTTCGAATTTGAAAGACTGTTCGGACGGTTTGGCGAAACCGTATTGCAGGCGTCCAGTTACCGTGCATGGTGTGCCAGTAACGATCAACCTGAACAGAGTCGGAGAAACCTGGATGCGCCGGACCACAGTGATAGCACTCGAGATAGTTATCGACAATGTTCTTCCAGTTGGCAGGCGTGCGGGTGGTAAAGCGGGCCGCCAGTTTCAGATCGTGGACTTCCGGGCAGGCTTCCAGCACTTTCGCGCCCAGACCGGGTAACTGATCTTCTACGCTGGTGGCGTTGGGTCCATGTTGATGAAGACGAATCCGGCATATTCTTCCAGACGCACCGGAACCAGTTGCGCTTTGTCGCTATCGAAATTGGCGACGTTTTCGCAGTTACGTGCATGGGCCAGATTGCCATCGAGTTTGAATGCCCATGCGTGATACGGCAGGTAATCACATTTTTTGCTTTTCCTTCACCGCTCAACAACTGATGACCACGGTGCGGACACACGTTATAGAACGCGCGCAAAACCTTATCACGACCGCGTACCAGCACGATGCTTTCGCCAATGATCTCACGCGTCACATAATCATTGGCATTCGCCAGTTCGCTGCTGTGAGCGACGCAAATCCAGCTTTTGGCGAAGACGTTCTCTTTTTCGTGTTCAAACGCGTTCTGATCGGTATAAAACGGGCAGGAATGGTCCACGCCTCTTGCGGGTTAGCGCAAAAATTTTCGGGTAGTACAAAGTCAGGGCTCAGATTGCTCATAGGGATACCTTTATCGTTAGGATGATGGCGCTCAGTTGTCGCCTTTGAATACGGTTCCCGCAGGAGCACTGGTGTTTTTTCCAGGGCTTCAACCGGTGTCTGCGGGAGATAATGTTCAACTTGATGAGCCGGAATGTCGGCGTAATCCTGTTTCAGCCAGCGAATAAATCCGCCGACTTTCACCAGTAAAATGACGAGGAAGGGAAGGGCTGTGAGCACGACGGTGGTTTTCATCGTTTCCAGCGAAGCACCGGTAAACAAGATGGAAAGCGGGATCAGAGTGATCACCACGCACCAGAAAAGACGCAGCCCACGGTCAGGATCGTCACCTTCCTGGAGATTACGCGTACTGGTCGCAGCCATGGTGTAGGCCACCGCATCCATATGCGAGGCAAGGAAAATAATCATCACACCCAGGTATGCGGCGAGGAACAATTTACCGGCTGGCAACGACATCAGAACTTGCTGCACAGCTGTTTCGCCGCCCAGTGTTTCCAGCACCTGTGGGACGTTGATTACGCCATTGATAAACTGATGAATGGCATAGCTTTCCATTACGCCAAAGAAGAACCAGCAACCGACGGTGCTGCCGAGGATCAGTCCCCAGATAACTTCTTTAATCTTACGACCGCGGGAAACGCGGGTGACAAACATTGCTACGCCAGGGGTGTATGAGATCCACCACAGCCAGTAGAAAACGGTCCAGTTGCGGGTAAATGAACCATCGCCAAGCGGATCGGTGAATAAGCTCATTTGCAGGAAGTTTTGCGTGGTCAGGCCGATGGCATTGATGATGCTGTTGGTAATAAATTCGGTTGGGCCGACAATCAGCACCAGTAATGGCAGCAGGAACGCGCCCCAGCCAACCATTTTGCTCAGACGTTGCAAACCGTTGTTGATACCAATCCACGAGCTTAGGCAAAAAATGCCGCCGGAAAGCAGGATCACAAATGCCTGCACGGTGAAGTTATCGGGTAAACCGGTCAGTGCGGAAAGTCCACGAGTAAAGGTTGCTGCGGTGACAACAAGGGAAATAGTCAGTGCGCCGACAGTGGCGATCAGGAACATCAAATCAACCAGTTTTCCCCATGGGCCTGGCGGGCGAACGCCGGTAATAGCAGCAATAATGCCGGAAAGACTCAGACCTTTGTTTTTCCGCACATGAAAGTGATAAGCCATGATTAATGAGGCCAGCGTATAAGTTGCCCAGGCGCTGATGCCCCAGTGGAAGAAGGAGTAAGGGACGCTAAATTCGAGTGCCTGTTGTGAACGCGGTGCGATATTTAATCCAGGGGTTTGATAATAATAGGCCCATTCAGCAACCCCCCAATAAAGCGTAGAAGAACCTAAACCGGCACAAATAAACATAAACAGCCAGGAGAGCGTGCTGTATTCCGGTTTTCCTTCGCCAAGACGAATATTGCCGTATTTACTGGTGGCTAAATAAATCACCAGTCCCATTGCCAGCAAAACCAATACCTGTACGGCGGAACCTAACGTACGCGTAACAAAAGTGTATATTGCGTTGGCCGCGTCGGCCGATTGTTGTGGGAAAAGGCTTAATGCAGCTGCGATGAAAAGAATGGCCACCAGCTGATGCTTATCAGCGGCACATCTTTTTTCTTAATATTGCTCATCATGAGTCATCTCCTGGGCATAAAAGCCCGTCTCTGGCTTTTGCCAGTTGTAATTATTTGCAGGGTAATGAGTTGTATGTTGTGTTTAACAAATTGATTATTTGCATGTTACATAAATTAAACAATTAAGAATACGGAAAGCCATAAAACACGAAACGGAAACAATAAAAGGTGAAATGACGCAGGTTATTTACTGCAAAGAACGAATAAAAAAAACCGCGTCAGTGACGCGGTTCAAATAAACTGGTTTGACCTTAACGCAAAATAATTTTGCAAATCGCGTCGGCAACCTGTGGCGTGGTGGCATTGCCTTTCATATCAGGTGTTTTCGGCCCGTGAGCAATCACTTCTTCAATTGCTGCCAGAATACCGTTATGCGCTTGCTGGAAACGCTCATCGCCATTGCCGAGAAAATCGAGCATCATTGCCCCGGCCCAAATCGTGGCGATAGGGTTAGCAATATTTTTCCCGTAGATATCCGGCGCGGAACCGTGGACAGGCTCGAAGAGCGACGGGAAAGTGCGTTCCGGATTCAGGTTGGCGGATGGGGCAATGCCAATGGTGCCGGTGCAGGCCGGGCCAAGATCGGAAAGGATATCGCCAAACAAATTGGACGCCACCACCACATCGAAGCGTTCCGGCTGCATCACAAAACGCGCGCAGAGAATATCAATATGCTGCTTGTCCCAGCGGATCTCCGGGTAATTCTCGGCCATTGCTTCCACTCGCTCATCCCAGTACGGCATGCTGATGGCTAAACCGTTCGATTTAGTGGCAGAAGTTAGCGTCTTACGTGGCGGCTTTGCGCAAGTTCGAAGGCATAACACAAAATGCGATCGACACCACGACGCGTAAATACCGATTCCTGAATGACGACTTCATGCTCTGTACCTTCATTCACTCTACCGCCGAGCGAGGAATATTCGCCTTCGGTGTTTTCCCTGACCACGTAAAAATCGATGTCGCCAGGCTGTTTTCCCGCCAGCGGGCAGGGAACGCCAGGAAAGAGACGAACCGGGCGCAGGTTGACGTACTGGTCGAATTCACGACGAAATTTCAGCAGCGAACCCCACAACGAAATATGGTCCGGAACGGTATCCGGCCAGCCGACGGCACCAAAATAGATGGCGTCGAAACGGCTAAGTTGCTCATGCCAGTCGTCCGGCATCATTTTACCGTGATGGCTGTAATACTCGCAGCTCGCCCACTCCATTTGCTCAAAACTCAAGGCGAAGCCCTAGCGCTCAGCGGCAGCCTGTAACACGCGAATCCCTTCAGGAAGGACTTCTTTGCCAATCCCGTCTCCCGGGATCGCAGCAATACGCATCGTTTTCATCATTGGGTTCTCACTTCCTGACCATCAAAATTGACAACATCACCATCCTATAATTGACTGAAAAGGAATTAATCCCCGTAATTGGTGAAACATAAAACACGAATCATGAATAATTTACCGCTGCTGAATGATTTGCGCGTCTTTATGCTGGTGGCTCGCCGGGCTGGTTTTGCCGCCGTGGCGGAAGAACTGGGCGTTTCACCGGCGTTCGTCAGCAAGCGCATCGCCTTGCTGGAGCAAACGCTAAACGTGGTGTTGTTACACCGCACCACCCGCCGCGTCACCATTACCGAAGAAGGAGAGCGGATTTATGAATGGGCGCAGCGGATTTTGCAGGATGTCGGTCAGATGATGGACGAACTTTCTGACGTGCGTCAGGTGCCGCAGGGGATGCTGCGTATTATCAGCAGCTTTGGTTTTGGACGACAGGTGGTGGCTCCGGCGTTATCAGCGCTGGCGAAGGCGTATCCGCAACTGGAATTACGTTTTGATGTGGAAGACCGACTGGTCGATTTGGTCAATGAAGGTGTCGATCTCGATATTCGCATTGGCGATGACATCGCCCCTAATTTAATCACCCGCAAACTGGCGACCAATTACCGTATTCTCTGCGCGTCGCCGGAATTTATTGCGCAACATGGCGCGCCGAAACATTTAACCGATCTTTCTGCATTGCCGTGCCTGGTCATTAAAGAGCGCGATCATCCTTTGGTGTCTGGCAATTACGCAATAAAGAAGGCCCCCATGCGATTAAAGTCACCGGCCCACTGTCGTCTAATCATGGAGAAATTGTCCATCAGTGGTGTCTCGATGGGCAGGGGATTGCTCTGCGTTCCTGGTGGGATGTTAGCGAAAACATTGCCAGTGGTCATTTAGTGCAAGTGCTACCGGAATATTACCAGCCAGCGAACGTCTGGGCCGTTTATGTTTCAAGGCTGGCGACGTCAGCGAAGTGCGGATAACGGTAGAATTTTTACGCCAGTATTTTGCCGAGCACTACCCGAATTTTTCACTGGAGCATGCCTGATTAATGATTCAATTATCGGGTTGATATCGGGTTAAAACCTGATTTTCTCCTTTCTAAGCCGCTACAGATTGGTTAGCATATTCACCTTTAATCGCGCATGATCGAAAGATAATTAAAGAGGTTAATGTGTTCGCTGAATACGGGGTTCTGAATTACTGGACCTATCTGGTTGGGGCCATTTTTATTGTGTTGGTGCCAGGGCCAAATACCCTGTTTGTACTCAAAAATAGCGTCAGTAGCGGTATGAAAGGCGGTTATCTTGCGGCCTGTGGTGTATTTATTGGCGATGCGGTATTGATGTTTCTGGCATGGGCTGGAGTGGCGACATTAATTAAGACCACCCCGATATTATTCAACATCGTACGTTATCTTGGTGCGTTTTATTTGCTCTATCTGGGGAGTAAAATTCTTTACGCGACCCTGAAGGGTAAAAATAGCGAGGCCAAATCCGATGAGCCCAATACGGTGCTATTTTTAAACGCGCGTTAATTTTGAGCCTGACTAATCCGAAAGCCATTTTGTTCTATGTGTCGTTTTTCGTACAGTTTTATCGATGTTAATGCCCCACATACGGGAATTTCATTCTTTATTCTGGCGACGACGCTGGAACTGGTGAGTTTCTGCTATTTGAGCTTCCTGATTATATCTGGTGCTTTTGTCACGCAGTACATAACGTACCAAAAGAAACTGGCTAAAGTTGGCAACTCACTGATTGGTTTGATGTTCGTGGGTTTCGCTGCCCGACTGGCGACGCTGCAATCCTGATGCTTTCAGCCCGCGTTGTCGCGGGCTTCCCATCTATAATCCTCCCTGATTCTTCTCTGATATGGTGCTAAAAAGTAACCAATAAATGGTATTTAAAATGCAAATTATCAGGCGTACCCTGAAACGGCTGGAATAAACCGTTTTCAGCGCATTCACCGAAGGAGGGAAAAGGATGCTTCAAATCCCACAGAATTATATTCATACGCGCTCAACGCCTTTCTGGAATAAACAAACTGCACCTGCCGGAATATTCGAACGTCATCTTGATAAAGGAACGCGCCCGGGGGTTTACCCACGCCTTTCCGTTATGCATGGGGCGGTCAAATATCTCGGCTACGCTGATGAACACAGTGCAGAGCCTGATCAGGTGATCCTTATCGAAGCGGGGCAGTTTGCGGTGTTCCCTCCAGAAAAGTGGCACAACATTGAAGCCATGACTGACGATACTTATTTCAACATTGACTTCTTCGTGGCTCCTGAAGTCTGATGGAAGGTGCGCAACAACGGAAAGTCATTCATAACGGGAAATGAATCATGGGCAAAGCAACGTATACCGTGACCGTCACCAATAACAGCAATGGCGTTTCTGTCGATTATGAAACAGAGACGCCGATGACTTTGCTGGTGCCAGAAGTGGCGGCTGAAGTGATAAAAGATCTGGTGAATACCGTACGTTCTTATGACACGGAAAACGAACATGATGTTTGTGGTTGGTAATTATCACTGATCGTTGATGGCGCAATTCCTGCGCCATCGCAAAAAAAACCTCCGTGATGCTCGTCACAAATCTTGCCCTCCGATGTTGTGCTATGCTTTTATCAGCGACTAACCCGCTAATGCAAAACAGATAAGTGAGGAAACAATGGGCATTCTGTCATGGATTATTTTTGGGCTTATTGCCGGTATTCTGGCGAAGTGGATCATGCCAGGTAAAGATGGCGGTGGATTCTTTATGACTATCCTGCTGGGGATAGTCGGTGCCGTAGTCGGCGGATGGATCAGCACGCTGTTTGGCTTTGGTAAAGTCGATGGCTTCAATTTTGGCAGCTTCGTGGTTGCCGTTATTGGTGCGATTGTCGTGCTATTTATCTACAGGAAGATTAAAAGTTAACGCTTAAATTGCACAAAGGCTGCACACAGGCAGCCTTTGCTATTTTTTAGAGGTGACGTTACCACCATCCCAGCTCAGTGCCGAGTACGACAATAATCGCCACACCCATCATAATAATCGTTGTTTTTTCATCTTTATGCCCCCGGGGCAGCATAGCCGCCAATAAAAAACCATGCTAAAAATACGACCGCTGTAATAAAGATTACAACCGGAAAAATAATACCGATTCGCATGTTATCACCAATCAAAAGGATGTGAATACGCCTCAGCAATGTGGCGCTGAATGCGCGACAAAAGGTGTTTTCTGTTTGTGTTTTTTCTCCTGATACATCGCAATATCGGCAGCATGCAGGGCACTGTCTGCATCGGTTGTTTCAGGATCGACTTCTACTATGCCAAGACTGGCACCGGATAATACAAATCAACATCACCTAAGTGATATTCTCCACGTATTTGCTGTTGAATACGTTCTCGCAGCGACGAAATATCCGCATTCTCGTTGTTTAGTGAAACAACCAAAAACTCATCACCGCCGAGACGACCAATAACTTCGCCATTTTGCTGGAGCGTATTAAGGCGCTCGCCAACCTGAATGAGAAACAGATCGCCACTATTATGACCAAAACGATCATTGATTAATTTGAAGTTATCCAGATCGATAAACGCGATCATTATCTTATGGTTAAGATGCCGGGCGAGAGAAAACAGCGTCGTCAGATTTTCAAAAATCGCCCGCCGATTCGGTAGCCCGGTTAACGAGTCGGTATACGATTGCGCAATCAGCGCGGCATTGGCTTCGCGCAGCTGTTCAACCAACGCCTCTTTTTGAATATATTGTGCAATCAGTCCGGCGAATAACTGTAAAACCTGTTCCGCGCGTTCACTCCACTGGCGCTTCTCACTGCTGGCGGCGCAAAGCGTGCCATAGAATGATCCATCCGGTAAGTGAATTGGCGTGCTCAGAAATGTGGTGATGCCAAGATTGCGTGCCGCAATACAGTCGCCCCAACGGTCAGGGACTTCATCGCTGAAAAAGCAGTTTTCATCAATGGCGCGTTTGCATAACGAGTAATCCCACGAGACGGTAAAATTCTCCGGGATGTGCATTTTCTGGCTATTACGGGCAAACATTATATGCTGCAGGCGCGCTTCGACATCCACTTTGGTCAGGTAGGTTGACTCCATATCAGTGACCATTTCCAGCATCTCCAGAAGCTGTCGAACCAGACTTTCCAGTGACTGTTCTTTGGCAAGGGATTGCGAGACGCGGGCGATAATCTGATCTGACACGGAACAACTCCAGGATACGGCGGGTAAATGCTGATTATTTAATCTTTGCAGGCATGATAAAACATCATCAACAAAGATGAAACAAGACGTAATATGTTTTGAGTGAATGTAATAAAAATAGTTCTGCAAAACAATACGATACCGCGATACTCTAAGCTTGGATAAATATGTGAGATCAATAAATGAAAATTATCAGTTTTGTTCTGCCTTGCTTGCTGGTCCTGGCTGGTTGTTCAACCCTTCTCAGCCAGAAGCACCTAAACCGCCGCAGATTGGTATGGCAAATCCGGCGTCGGTCTATTGCCAGCAGAAGGGCGGGACGCTCATTCCAGTGCAGACAGCGCAAGGGGTCAGCAACAATTGCAAATTACCGGGCGGTGAAACGATTGATGAATGGGCATTGTGGCGACGGGACCATCCGGCTGGTGAAAAATAACCGCCGGATGCTGTACTAAAATCACAAGCTACGTAGCCAGTCGGCCAGCACCAGCGCATGGTTCTGCGTGGTGTTTTTTGCTGAGTAGAGCAGGGTCAGCGGCTGTTTTTTGGCGATGTCCGCCAGCCGCTTTCCTTCTTGCTCGTGTTGCGCCAGTTCTGCAAGATATTGCTCGCGAAAGGTTGCAAAATCGACGACTTCGCCGTGAAAGGCTTTGCGCAGTTCCGTTGACGGCGTGATTTCTTTATCCCACTCATCAAGGGCTAAATCGGTTTTTTTGATACCGCGCGGCCAGAGGCGGTCGACCAGTACGCGATAACCATCGCTCTGTTCAGCCGGATCATAAACGCGTTTGCACTGAATATTCATCGTGTTTGTTCTCCCTTTCACGCATGATTTGTCACGTCACTATAGCACCGGATATTAGCGAATTTCTTTGTCTCTCCCGGCGCAAAGTCCGAAAATCGCCATCAGTAGTGAAAGTATTGCAACACCCATCAGTGGTACGGACCAGTTACCGTTAGCATCGTGTATTTTACCCATTAGCGGCGGCCCACAGGCTGCCAGCAAATACCCGACGGATTGTGCCATCCCCGAGAGTGCCGCCGCCTGATGCGCAGAACTTGCCCGAAGACCAATGAACGTCAACCCCAGTATCATTGTTGCGCCGGAACCAAAACCGAAAAGCAGAGTCCAGGTGATCGCGTGTGCTGGCATAAAGCAGAGCCCAACCGCGCCCACTGCGCACATCAAGGCAACGAACGCTGCAATACCACGCTGATCTTTCACATGATGTAAGAAAAGTGGGATCAGCAAACCGGGAGCTGCTGTGGCTAGTTGCAGCAAACCATGCAGTGAACCCGCCTGTGCTTCGCTATAGCCGTGACTGATGAGGATCGCCGGAAGCCAGCCAATAATCACGTAATAGACCAGTGAGTTGATCCCAAGAAACAATGTGACCTGCCAGGCAAGCGGCGAACGCCAGATACCCCGAGTATGTAAGGCGCGTGAAGTACTCAAATTTGCATGTTGTTGGCTTCGCCACTGTGGCAGCCATAAAAAAAGAGCCAGCAGAGGAAAACACATCAGCATGAACAACGCGCCTTGCCAGCCAAAACCGTTCAAAGCCAGCGGCACGACCATAGCCGATCCCAGTGCCGCTGCAGCTCCCATTGTCAGGGAATATGCGCCGGTAAGTCTGGCGACGGAATGAGGGAAATCGCGTTTAATTAATCCTGGCAGTAAGACATTGCCTAATGCAATCCCACCGCCAATGACCGCTGTACCGCCAAATAATAAGTAAGGCGAAGGGAGAGAGCGAATTGCGATACCAGCACAGATCAAAAGTAACGCGGCAAACAGGCTACGTTCCATACCAAAACGTCGCGCTACCGGGGCGGCCAAAGGTGAGATTAGCGCAAAGGCCAATAATGGCAGGGTGGTCAATAAGCCGGTTTGCGCTGTCGTCAGCGAGTAAGCGGAACGAATCGTATCGAGTAACGGTGCTGCGCCGGTGAAGGTGACGCGTAATGTTGTGGCAATCATCAGAATGCCAGCGATAAGGACAATCCTGTTTTTGCCGCTTAATGAAGTTGAACAGGTCATATGCTTCTCATTGTTACAAACGAGGCTGTACCTTACCGTTTTTATTGTTTAGTTGAATCAAGCTAAAATGACAAATTATCGCTAAATTCGGACAAAATGATGCACAGGTTGAATCTCAATGGCTATGAACCCGACCGACACCATGAAGCCGCGGTCGCATTTTGTATTCACGCCGGAACGGATGAGTTAACCAGTCCTGTACATCAGCACCGCAAAGGGCAGTTGATACTGGCACTACATGGTGCAATTACCTGTACGGTGGAAAATGCTTTGTGGATGGTGCCGCCACAATATGCGGTTTGGATACCGGGCGGGGTGAAACATAGTAATCAAGTGACAGCTAACGCTGAACTCTGTTTTCTGTTTATCGAGCCCAGCGCAGTGACAATGCCGACAACATGTTGCACATTGAAAATATCGCCCTTATGCCGGGAATTAATTTTAACCCTGGCAAACAGGACGACGACTCAGCGTGCTGAGCCGATGACCCGCAGATTAATTCAGGTCCTGTTTGATGAACTCCCTCAGCAGCCACAACAACAGCTGCACCTGCCCGTTTCTTCTCATCCTAAAATCCGCACGATGGTGGAGATGATGGCGAAAGGCCCGTCGAGTGGGGGTCATTAGGGCAATGGGCTGGCTTTTTTGCGATGAGTGAACGCAATCTTGCGCGACTGATAGTAAAAGAGACGGGGTTGAGTTTTCGCCAGTGGCGTCAGCAGTTACAGCTGATTATGGCACTTCAGGGATTAGTGAAAGGCGATACTGTACAGAAAGTTGCTCATACGCTGGGGTATGATTCAACAACGGCCTTTATTACTATGTTTAAGAAAGGCCTGGGGCAAACGCCAGGCCGATATATTGCGGGATTAACTACTGTTTCCCCACAATCAGCGAAACCAGACCCGCGGCAATAAGCGGGCCGACCGGTACGCCGCGAAACAGCGCCACGCCTAAAACAGTGCCTACCAGCAGCCCGGCGACCAGTTGCGGCTGGCTGCCCATTAAGGTCACGCCGCGCCCACCCAGCCAGGAGACAATAACGCCTACTGCAATTGCCACCAGCGATTTCCAGTTCAGAAACGAGTGAATCAAGGTTGAGGGCGGTAGCGTCCCGCTGGCGATGGGGGCCATAACGCCAATCGTCAGAATGATTATCCCGATACTTAGCCCCTGTTTTTCAATCCACGGGAAAAAGGTGCTTAACGGTGTGACGCGGACAATGATTAACACCAGAATTGAAACGGCGAACAGTGGTGTTATGACTGATAAAGCCCAGCGCAGCTAACCCGAGCAGGATCAGCAAAGTGACATCAAACATCGTGGTTTCCTTGCCAAAAAATAATAAGCCTGCTTACTTTACGCTTGCTGCAGGAAGGAAGTAGAAAATCTTTACGTTTTTTGCATAAAAAATCAGGCGAACTGTCATCAAACTGCCATTTGTGCACGCTAACAATAACGTGAAAACAGCTATCTTCCGGGGGCATGCTATGAACGATCAAATGTTCGTCGAGACACTGATTATCACGTCATCGTTTTTTGCCATTGCTGTTGTGCTGGTTTTGTCCGTTCTGCTTATTGAACGGACAGGCTAGTTACGCAGTGCGGCGGAAATTGAGCAGTTCTGGTTGCGCAATGCGCAAATAATCCGTGGTTTTCAAAATAACGGATTTATCCAGCATCCCTGCATTGAAGGCGATTTCATCAAATCGTTCGAAGAGTAGAGGGTCGGCAACCAGTTTGAGTTTTGGATGGAAGCTGAAAGGGGGGATCGCGCCGAAGACACAGCCTGTGAGTTCATCGACTTCAGCAGGGCTGGCTAACGAAGCGCGTAATCCGCTATATGGCTGGCAAGTTGGCTCAGATCGGCCTGTTGATCGGCAGCGAGGATCGCCAGAACATGTTGATTTACGCCATTGCCTTTGACTTTACATACCAGTGCCTTAGCTCCCTGGCCTAAAGCGGTGCCACGAATTTCTGACACCGCTTCACATTTACCTACCGCTTCATGGGTAACGACGCGGAAGTTAGCACCTTCTTGTGATAATAAAGCGATTAACCGCTGATGCGTCACGCTTCCTTTAGCCATTTCAGTCATTTCACGCTCCTGAGATTACAAGCAAACAACCACAGAAGGTTATCATGAACGGCTGTTTTTGTTCTGCTTATTGACATATAAACGCTCATCGGAAGCTTTATACGCATCATGTAACGTATCGTTTTCTTTCATCGCGTAAATACCGGAAGAGAAGCCGATCTCTTTCTGCGGCGCGATATGTTGCAGACGTTTTTCGATACGTTCAGGCAGTTGTGCTGCAATTTGCGGCGTCGAATCGACAAGAATGATGCAGAATTCATCGCCACCGAGTCGGATGGCATAATCACTTTTACGAATCGATTGTTTAATCGCCTGAGCTAACAACGTAATCGCTAAATCCCCTTCCTGATGACCGAGGGTGTCATTTATTAGCTTTAACTTGTCCATGTCAATTGCAATAAACATCACCGAAGAACCGGATTGCACCAGTTTCTGCAACCGCTGCTCCAGTTCAGGGGTTAAAATTTTGCGATTATACAGTCCAGTCATCGCATCACTAATATTTTCTCGCGACACATTTTGGTATAAGCGGAAGTGCATCCGCACCATATTCAGCAAAATTAACGCCGTCAAAATCCAGAACAGAACGCTTTTCCACGAAGACGTGATAAAGTAAAGAATATCAATGGATAACGAGACACGAATGCCGCCCGGTAAGTCATGGACGTAACTGACATACTGGAACAGATTATCTTCGCTCTGGTTGATGATAATGTCGCGCCCCGAATCGGTATCGGTTAGCGTGACATTGAGAAAACGCCAGAGGAGAGGGCGGTCATGAGTGTAAAAGATATTCCGCAAATTGTTTTTGTTAATATCCAGCAGCACAATCCCTTTTAGCTGCCCTGCGACATATACCGGCGTCAGCAAACTCATCACGTTCTGTTTAGTACGCTGATCCTGGTAAATGCTCGACAATACGGTACGCCCGGTAAATACCTTTTCAATATCTTTGCGATCGATGCCAATACTTCCTGACTGCAGGAAGGACCAGTTATTCATCGCAAAGTATTCAACATTAACCGGCTCATAAAAATAGACATAGCGGTCATTGAGATCGAGATAATAGTGAAATTTCTCTTCGGCCATCCCAAGACCTGAACCGTAATCATCCTGGTGGCGGTTGCCTTCCACTGCCTGATCAAAAGCGGGTAATAGTGCTGCAGCTTCCACAATTGTGTCGCAGTCAGTGGATGCGGTTTGTAGTGTGCCGCGTAAGCCCGGGTATTTATGGGCAGTCAGGTTTAAGCCATGGGTATTATTGGCAGACTCAAAAGCCTCGCAGATGGCGCGCCGCTGTTCTGGCGACACTTCCGACTGCTCAGCAGCGAGAGCGCGCATCACATGCGCGGCAATACTCTGATTCTGATACTTATCATAAAGAAAGGAGGAGTCTGCTTTCTGCACGATATAGCGCAGATAGGCACTCATGCTCTGTCGCTGGTGACAAGTTCAAAAATAAGGAAGGAAGATGTCAGCACAATGACACTTGCGGCGATAAAATGCCGGAGCATTCTATGGTGCAATTTCATGATAAATGGCACTCCTTCGGTTAGTGAAACGAGAAAACCAGATAAAGTTCGATTGCGGCCTGGCACAGGGGCGCTAATTATACTCATCTCTGCGCCGCTGGGGAGGGGAAATTTAGGAGTAATAGTAATAAATTGTATGCAAAAGCCACGCAAAAAGCATGGCTCTGAATATTTTTGCACTTAAATATGATGAATAATCACTTTGTTGCCCCCCTCGCTTTTCGCTTCGCGTAAGGCTTTATCTGCTTCCGTCATGACAAGCGAGATATTACGCGTGTCACCCGTTGAAAAAACCGTGCCAATACTGATGGTCATTTGTTCAGGAACATCATATCTGTTACTAAAGCCGGTCAGGAGTTCGACATTTTTACGCATACGATCCGCAATGATTTTTGCCTGGGCACTATTGAGTTCGGTAAATAGCAAGCCAAACACCTCACCCTCCAGTCGCGCTAAAATATCATCAGGGCGGATGCTTTGCTGGATAATATCGACAATTGAAACCAGCACTTTATCACCCACACGATGTCCCCATTGGGCATTGATGCGTTTGAACTGATTAATATCAACCAGCATGACACAGAAGTCCTTAACAACAGGTCGCGACAATAATGACTCTACGCTGTTGAAAAGTAGCGCCGATTATAAATATTGGTCAGCACATCATGAACTGCCAGTTTGCTGGAGAGTTGCAGTTCCTGAAAAATGTTATAAATCAGAAAAGACACAACAAACAGTTTACTGGAAACTTCAATCCCGCGACTGATATACCAGATGGTGTAATTATACTCATCCAGAGTCAGTAGAAGTAAGTTGCAGCATAGCGATGCCAGACATAATAATGCTATTAACGGCCATAGTTCGCTGGCTAATCGTGTACGCATGATAATAAAGAACAGTAAAAATGCCCACAAACAAACCAATATTTTTGTATAGTTGATTCCCCAGGTCGCAGTATGGTTGTCCGGACAGTAATCGACGACATACAAAGAATAGTCAGTGTTATAACTGCTCAGATTGTGTGCCAGAAGGGGAAAAACTAAAAAAGGAATCAGCGCCAGCAACAGAATGCCAGTTTTTTTCTTATTGTTGTCAAGGATGTTGTCTTTTCCATGACAAAAGAGCGCCAGCGAGGTTAAACAAATAAAACTGAGTTGGCGGAAAATATAGAAAATAGAAACATCATTCGACTTTGTCTGGATCAGTGTACTGCCGTTAATTGGTTTATGGATAATTACAATGGTTTCAACTAAATAGATAAGGCCACTTAAAAATGCAAGGCTTAAAATGAGTGTTGGTAAAATTTGTTTGTTAGTGAAATATTTCATTAACATGAAAAGAAAAATGACGGCGTTAAGGAAAAACAAAGCCACAACAACCATTAGGTAATTCATCTGTGGGATGAGTTTTACATTTGTGTTTTCGTTATATAAGGTGGTAATGCAAAATAAAATTAACGTCAGCAATAAACTGAAAATAAAAAAGCTTTGAGCTTTTAATTTTTGTGTACCCATAGAAACCATAAAAAGGAGAGCAATGTGAGTGCTGGATTTTATTGATGGCAGAGATATATAGTTTTGACCAGGATCAATTTTCGTTAACGATAAAAAATATTTAAAGAATAACCCCATGGAAATACGTGTTGACTGAATCATTTTTCCGAATGATTGTTTTCTGGAACTAAATTATGTAAAGGTTATGCTGTCATATTTAAAGCGATTGTAAGTTAATGTATGTAATAAATGAGGTAATTTACAGTAAAGCTAAAAATCAGCCAGGCGATAATAACCTGGCTGATTAGTTTTAGTTCTTTAGCTGTTGCATTTTGTTTATGAAACAGTTCACGGAACACCGGATAAATATCATCCTGGTCGCGGATGTGCTGCATCGCAAAGTTGTCGAAAGTAGATTGCAGATGCTCATATTCTCGCCACAATGTCTGATGTGCACGACGGGTAATTTCGATATAGCTGTAATAACGAACAACAGGTAATAATTTTTTCGCCAGGATTTCATGGCAAAGCGGAGAGTCATCGGCCAGTTATCGCCGTCCGATGCTTGTGCAGCGTAAATATTCCACTGTGCCGGGTTATAACGCTCTTTCACTACCTCATCCATCAGTTTCAGGGCGCTGGAAACAATGGTGCCGCCTGTTTCCTGCGAGTAGAAAAACTCATGTTCATCGACTTCTTTCGCCTGGGTATGATGGCGGATGTATACGACTTCCACGTTCTTATACGTTCTGCTGAGGAACAGATACAGCAGAATATAAAAACGCTTAGCCATATCTTTAGTGGATTGATCCATTGAACCGGAAACGTCCATCAGGCAAAACATCACTGCCTGGCTGGAGGGATCGGGCCGCTTCTCGTAGTTCTTGTAACGTAAATCGAAGGTGTCAATAAAAGGGACGCGTTCAATTTTGGCACGTAATTCTGCAATTTCTTTGCGCAGACGTTCCTCTTCCAGCAGCTGCGCAGGTTCACTGTTGCTGATGATGGCCAAATTCTCTTCCAGTGCATGAAGTTCCCGCCGTTTGCCTGCCGTCATGGCTGTGCGTCGCGCCAGTGAGTTCTGCAAGGAGCGCACAACGCTGATATTTGCCGGAACGCCGTTAGCGGTATAACCCGCCCGATGCGTTTTATATTCGGTCAGCTGGCGTTGTTGGTTTTGTTTCAGATTCGGTAAGGCCAAATCTTCAAAGAGCAAATCAAGATACTCATCTTTCGAAATCTGAAAGACAAATTCATCCTGACCTTCACCATCCTGGCTGGCCTGGCCCTGACCACTGCCGGAACCTCCGCCACCACCCTGGGGACGTTCAATTCGGTCGTTCTGGACGAAATGGTCATTGCCCGGATGCACGCGGTGGCGCAGACCGCCACGCCCCTGATGAAACATCGGTTCGCTAATATCTTCCGTGGGAATGGATACGGATTCGCCGCTGTCGACGTCAGTCACCGAACGCTTATTAATGGCCTCGGAGATCGACTGTTTAATTTGCGCTTTATAACGGCGTAAAAAACGCTGGCGATTCACCATGCTTTTGTTTTTGCCGTTCAGACGCCGGTCAATAAACCAGGTCATATGCCCCCCGTACTACATTTGCCAACTGTATGCTACGCCTGTGTTGCCGCTTCTCAGGCCCACGGTTCGCTGTCGTTGTAGCCCGGTAACATGTGTACCGGGCCAGGGTTGTTAAGACGATTTACGTACGCGCAAATACCATTCGCACAGTAAACGCACCTGTTTACGGGTGTAGCCTTTTTCCATCATACGGTCGACAAAGTCGTCGTGTTTCTTCTGCTCGTCGGTTGACGTTTTGGCGTTAAACGAGATAACCGGCAACAGCTCCTCGGTATTGGAGAACATTTTCTTCTCGATAACCGTGCGCAGTTTTTCATAGCTGGTCCAGTTCGGATTGCGTCCGCTGTTATTCGCTCTGGCGCGCAGTACGAAGTTAACAATCTCGTTGCGGAAATCTTTTGGATTACTGATCCCCGCCGGTTTCTCGATTTTCTCCAGCTCGGCGTTAAGAGACTCGCGGTCAAACAACTGCCCGGTATCCGGATCGCGATACTCCTGATCCTGAATCCAGAAATCCGCGTAGGTAACATAACGGTCGAAAATGTTTTGCCCATATTCGGAATAGGATTCAAGGTAGGCCGTCTGGATCTCTTTGCCGATAAACTCGGCATATTTCGGGATCAGATAACCTTTCAGGAACTCCAGATAGCGTTCTGCCTGCTCTTGTGGGAACTGCTCGCGCTCGATCTGCTGTTCCAGGACGTAGAACAGATGGACCGGGTTTGCCGCCACTTCTACATGATCGAAGTTGAACACGCGGGAGAGGATCTTAAACGCAAAACGCGTCGACAGACCGTTCATCCCTTCATCGACACCGGCGTAGTCACGATATTCCTGATACGACTTGGCTTTGGGATCGGTGTCTTTCAGACTTTCGCCATCATAAACCCGCATCTTTGAATAAATGCTGGAGTTTTCTGGCTCTTTAAGGCGCGAAAGAATGGAAAAACGTGACAGCGTTTCCAGCGTGCCAGGGGCGCAGGGGGCGTGAGTCAATTCACTGTGATTAAGCAATTTCTCGTAGATTTTGATCTCTTCGGAAATGCGTAAGCAATACGGCACCTTCACGATGTAACACGGTCGAGGAAGGCTTCGTTGTTTTTGTTATTACGGAAAGTGACCCATTCGGATTCGTTCGAGTGGGCGAGAATAATCCCGTTGAACGGCAGGGCGGAGATACCTTCCGTCCCGTTGTAGTTACCTTCCTGAGTGGCGGTTAACAGCGGATGCAGCACTTTTATCGGTGCTTTAAACATCTCGACAAATTCCATGATCCTTGGTTGGCGCGGCACAGCGCACCGGAATAGCCGTAGGCGTCCGGGTCATTCTGCGCGTAGTGTTCGAGTTTACGAATATCGACTTTCCCAACCAGCGCGGAGATGTCCTGGTTGTTCTCATCACCGGGTTCCGTTTTGGCGATAGCAATTTGTTGCAGAATTGACGGCCAGACCTTCACTACCCGGAACTTAGTGATATCGCCACCAATTCATGCAGGCGTTTTGCCGCCCATGGCGACATGATGGTGCCGAGATAACGGCGAGGAATGCCATACTCTTTTTCCAGAATCTGAGCATCTTCCTGCGGATTGAAAAGACAGAACGGATGATCGTTGACCGGGCTACGCTCACCGTTGGCGCTCAATACATAAATCGGTACGAGCTGCATTAATGATTTCAGTCGCTCAGCAAGCGATGATTTACCCCCACCCACAGGCCCCAGCAGATACAGGATTTGTTTCTTCTCTTCCAGCCCCTGAGCCGCGTGTTTCAGATAAGAGACAATCTGTTCAATCGCGTCTTCCATGCCGTAAAACTCTTCAAACGCCGGATAACGTGCAATGACCCGGTTAGAAAGAGTCGAGAAGTCTGGTTCCTGGCTGTATCGACCATGACAGGCTCACCGATAGCATCAATAGCCGCTCAGCCGCGTTGGCATAAGCACTGCGATCTTGCCGACAAGTGGTAAGAAACTCCTGCAGTGTGAACTCTTCGTCCTTGGCAGCTTCATATCGCTGGCGATAGTGATCGAATATATTCATGGTATGCCGTCCTTTCGTTTTTTAGCACAGGTTAAGAGCCGTTCATATGAATAGTAGAGGCTCCCGGAAGAGGTAAACTGAACGACGTCTCTTGCTAAAACACAGCAACTCTCATGCCATTTTATCGACGATGAGAACAACGTGCCCGGTGATACACCTTCAAAATTAAGCGTAGATGGCAAATGGAAAACTTGCCTGCACGGCTTTCTTAATTTCAATGGCATATCAACAACTCATCCATAAATTTTGCATAATTGATGTAAAGACCAGGCTCGCCAGTAACGCTAAATTCATTTGGCTGTAAGCGCGGTGTCATCCGCGTCAGGAAAATTAAACAGTTACTTTAAAAAATGAAAACGTAAAAAGGTTGGGTTTCGATGTATTGACGGGTAAACTTTGTCGCCCGCTAAACATTTGTTTAAGGAATGATTAATTGTGACCAAACTCAAACTTCTGGCACTTGGAGTGCTTATCGCAACGTCTGCAGGCGTAGCGCACGCTGAAGGTAAATTTTCCCTGGGCGCAGGCGTAGGTGTCGTTGAACACCCATATAAAGATTACGATACCGATGTTTACCCAGTACCGGTAATCAACTATGAAGGCGATAACTTCTGGTTCCGTGGCTTAGGTGGTGGTTACTACCTGTGGAATGACGCAACGGATAAACTTTCAATTACCGCTTACTGGTCGCCGCTTTACTTCAAAGCGAAAGACAGTGGCGATCACCAAATGCGTCACCTGGATGACCGTAAGAGCACCATGATGGCTGGTCTGTCTTATGCTCACTTTACCCAGTACGGTTACCTGCGTACCACCCTGGCTGGCGATACCCTGGATAACAGCAACGGCATCGTCTGGGATATGGCCTGGTTGTATCGTTACACCAACGGTGGCCTGACCGTGACTCCGGGTATTGGTGTGCAGTGGAACAGCGAAAACCAGAACGAATACTATTATGGCGTATCGCGCAAAGAGTCCGCTCGCAGCGGTCTGCGTGGCTATAACCCGAACGACAGCTGGAGCCCTTACCTGGAGCTGAGCGCCAGCTACAACTTCCTCGGCGACTGGAGTGTTTACGGTACCGCACGCTACACCCGTCTGTCTGATGAAGTTACTGACAGCCCGATGGTGGATAAATCCTGGACTAGCCTGATTTCTACCGGGATCACCTACAAATTCTGATAATGCATCTTTCCAGGGCATTTTGTGCATAAAAACAGGGCGTCACGCCCTGTTTTGCATTACGGTGGTGCAATACCTGGGAGGAAACAATGCAACAAAAAATGATTCAATTTAGTGGCGATGTCTCACTGCCAGCCGTAGGCAGGGAACATGGTATATGGGCGAAGATGCCAGTCAGCGCAAAACAGAAGTTGCTGCACTACGCGCGGGCATTGAACTCGGTTTAACCCTCATTGATACCGCCGAAATGTATGCCGATGGCGGTGCCGAAAAGGTGGTTGGGGAAGCATTAACCGGTCTGCGAGAGAAGGTCTTTCTCGTCTCTAAAGTCTATCCGTGGAATGCTGGCGGGCAAAAAGCGATAAATGCATGCGAAGCCAGTTTACGCCGTCTCAATACTGATTATCTCGATCTTTACTTATTACACTGGTCTGGCAGTTTCGCTTTTGAAGAGACTGTCGCAGCGATGGAAAAATTGATCGCCCAGGGAAAAATCCGCCGCTGGGGCGTTTCTAACCTTGATTATGCTGATATGCAGGAACTCTGGCAGCTGCCGGGGGGAAATCAGTGTGCCACTAATCAGGTGCTTTACCATCTCGGTTCACGAGGAATTGAGTACGATCTACTCCCTGGTGCCAGCAACAGCAGATGCCGGTGATGGCTTACAGTCCGTTAGCCCAGGCCGGGCGGTTGCGCAATGGAACTGTTAAAAACGCGGTAGTCAACGAAATTGCAC
>ENA-OQIG01000306-OQIG01000306.1-human-gut-metagenome-genome-assembly--contig:-NODE-306-length-29214-cov-1.884897_pt1 | contig 29214 bp, 25 predicted proteins | sample MGYA00242576_ERZ504741 | MGnify/ENA primary metagenome ERZ504741 (study PRJEB26092, sample SAMD00036436) | human gut metagenome | host: Homo sapiens | study: EMG produced TPA metagenomics assembly of... | reverse complement strand
GAAGTAGAAGCACGTATGTTGCTCACTCCTGCGATGATGCGTCATATGACGGCGCTGCACCAGACTTTCGGATGTGATATCATGCTTTCGTTCAGCAGAGGTACTTTCTACTATGCCGCCGTGATGCCTTCCGGTTTTTTATGTGTGCGTCCAAGTGCGTTGAATGACGGGAAGCTGCTTGAGGACATATATAATGATATCAGCCTGTCCTGCAAAGTGGCAGAGGAATTAAGATTGAATTAGTATTAACAATAAAACAAAAACACTATTTATGACAGACATGAGTTGGATGCCTTGGGTCGTAGGCGGAGTAATGGTCCTTTCTTTTCTTTATATGAAGGTATGGCCATTTGTCCGTACTATTATAAGAGCTTTTCGGGGGCCTCGTTTTAAATCAAAATCAAAATTATCCGTAGAACAGTATAAAAACTGTCTATAGGTTCATTGTATGCCTTGCAGCAAGGCGGATATCTGAACACTCTCTCGTTGGATATCAAAGATAAGTTGCCTACTATTCTTGGTGAATGGTGGGGAATAAATAATGCTCATGATGCCCGCGAAACATTGGATGATTTGTGCCGGAAAGGTTACGATTACTACTTTCCGTTTGTTTATGAGGCTTTTTTGCTTGACGATGAAAATGCGCAAGACGATATTTTCCAGCAGAACATGGAGAGTCAGGAAGATTATGAAAAAGCTGTCGGGCAACTGCAAAATTTGAAAGAGGTCTATGAGGAGTTGATAGCTTATGAAGTGATTACTTCTAAAGAAGATATAGCCCGCTATGGAGTGATTGGCTGGGATGCCGGCAGAATTAATTTTGTTGCCCGTGCCTGCTGCGATATGAAATATATCTCAGAAATGGAAGCGTGGAATTATATCGACAAGGCGTATGAACTGGCTCATTCTTCTTTTACATCATGGCACGATATGGCGATGAGTTATGTTATTGGCAGGGCTATCTGGGGAGGGACCAATGCTCACAATTTAGGAATGAAGGGAATGGCAGACGATCTGTTGTCTAATCCTAAGAGCCCTTGGGTGCAAATCAAATGGTAAATTGATCAAGATAGTTTAATCACAAAAACACATAATTATGGAACAAAAGAACAACAAGTACTACAGTTACATCAGCGAGTATTATGCCGCCAACCCGACTAAATTTGAAAAAAGAAAGAACAATCTGAAACCTGTGTTATATTTAGGTTTGGCCGTGGTAGGAGCCGTTCTGGCTATTTTTCCCGGTTTGCTTCCATTGGCAGGCTGGTTGGTGCGTACAGCCGGAATCATCATGACACTGGTTTGCCTGATAGCTGCCTATCTGAATAACTTTGATATATACAACTTTCAAAGTGGAGGAAAAGTCAAGAGTATGGGAGTCAAGAAGTTTAAGCGTGATGAGACAAACCCTGCGAAGATAGTGGAAGCTTTCTTATCCAGGAACTTTGAATATCTGGCAGACCTTCCCGGAGGAAGAAGTGAACCGGTACAACTTCATATTGAAGAAGACGCCACAGGACGTGAAATGTACTGTTTGCTGACCACTTATGATTCAGATTCGAATATTGTAGGTTTGGCAGATGTCATCACTTTATCGGGTAATGATTATGATGATAATATTGATCTAATTAAACAAATGTTTAAAGACGAAGAAGATAATTGATTCATCGGGGCTGGATTATAAAAACAGCTCTGAGGAGAAGAAAACTCTTCTAAATGGAAGAAAAAACACAAGAAAGAAAAACATTCATACTATAAAGGAAATCGACCGGAGGGGTGGGTACAGACACAAGTAACCTGTCAACAAAAGGTCGTATTTCCTTTAAAAATAATCTGTCTCAGGGGATTTTGCTTTATTTCTAACCTTTTTGAATGATAATTGGTACCTGCGGTTTAGGTGAATCGCCTATCTTTGCCGTATACTATATATAATTATAATTCTATATTGAGATAAAAGCCATGAGACACAGATTTATTGCTTTACTAGTACTTTTTACAGTCATCTTTTTCAGTAGTGCAGAGGCGCAGACTACTGCCCGTAAGTTTGAGGCAGGCAAGAATACTTTCTTGCTGGACGGGAAGCCGTTCGTAGTAAAAGCTGCCGAACTGCACTATACCCGTATTCCGCAAGCCTATTGGGATCATCGTATTGAGATGTGTAAGGCGTTGGGAATGAACACTATTTGTATTTATATCTTCTGGAATATACACGAACAGGAAGAAGGCAAGTTTGACTTTACAGGTCAGAATGATATCGCTGCCTTCTGTCGTGCCGCTCAGAAACACGGAATGTATGTCATCGTCCGCCCCGGTCCGTATGTGTGTGCGGAATGGGAAATGGGCGGCCTGCCCTGGTGGTTGTTGAAGAAGAAAGATGTGGCACTGCGCACGCTCGATCCTTATTATATGGAACGGGTAGGCATCTTCATGAAAGAAGTCGGTAAGCAACTGGCGCCGCTACAGGTAAATAAGGGCGGAAATATTATCATGGTGCAGGTGGAGAACGAATACGGTTCTTACGGCACTGACAAGCCTTATGTTTCTGCCGTACGCGACTTGGTGCGCGAATCCGGTTTTACCGATGTACCTCTCTTCCAATGCGACTGGAGCAGTAACTTACACGGAATGCACTCGACGACCTGATCTGGACCATCAACTTCGGAACAGGCGCCAATATAGACCAGCAATTCAAGAAACTGAAAGAACTTCGTCCGGAAACTCCGTTGATGTGCAGCGAGTTCTGGAGCGGATGGTTCGACCACTGGGGACGGAAACATGAAACACGTCCTGCCAAAGATATGGTACAGGGCATCAAAGAAATGCTCGACCGCAACATCTCCTTCAGCCTTTATATGACTCACGGAGGAACGACTTTCGGACATTGGGTGGTGCCAACAATCCTGCCTACTCCGCTATGTGCAGTTCTTACGACTACGATGCCCCGATCAGCGAAGCCGGATGGACGACAGAGAAATACTATCTCCTCCGTGACCTGCTGAAAACGTATCTTCCTGCCGGTGAAGCACTGCCGGAAGTCCCTGCCGCAATGCCGGTCATTGAAGTACCCGAATTTCATTTTACCAAAGTAGCTCCGCTTTTCTCCAACTTGCCGGATGCCAAGCAGTCGGTGGATATCCAGCCGATGGAGCAATTCAACCAAGGGTGGGGAACAATCCTGTACCGTACCACATTGCCCGAAGCAGTAACCTCAGGCACTACATTGAAAATCACCGAAGTGCACGACTGGGCACAAATCTACGCTGATGGCAAGCTGCTGGCCCGTCTCGACCGCCGCAAAGGAGAATTTACCACTACCTTGCCGGCCTTGAAGAAAGGTACGCAACTGGATATTCTGGTAGAGGCAATGGGACGTGTCAACTTTGATAAGTCCATCCACGACCGGAAGGGAATCACCGAAAAGGTAGAACTCCTTTCGGGCAATCAGGTGAAAGAACTGAAGAACTGGACTGTATATAACTTCCCCGTAGACTACTCATTTATCAAGAACAAGAACTACAAGGATACGAAAATATTACCGATTATGCCTGCTTACTATCGGTCATCTTTCAAACTCGATAAAGTAGGCGACACTTTCCTCGACATGAGCACATGGGGCAAAGGTATGGTATGGGTGAACGGTCATGCGATGGGACGTTTCTGGGAAATCGGTCCCCAGCAGACACTTTTCATACCGGGCTGCTGGCTGAAAGAAGGCGAGAATGAAATCCTCGTCCTCGACCTGAAAGGTCCGACGAAATCATCAATCAAAGGTCTGAAGAAACCGATCCTCGACGTACTCCGCGAGAAAGCGCCGGAAACACACCGCAAGGATGGAGAAAAGTTGAAGCTGACAGGAGAAAAGGTTGCGCACGAAGGAGCCTTCACTCCGGGCAACGGCTGGCAGGAAGTACGTTTCGCCGCTCCGGTGAAAGGACGTTTCTTCTGTCTGGAAGCACTCTCTCCGCAAGCCAATAACAATATTGCCGCTATTGCAGAGTTCGATGTGCTGGGAGCCGACGGCAAACCCGTATCCCGCGAACATTGGAAAATCCGTTATGCCGATAGCGAAGAGACACGTAGCGGAAACCGTACGGCGGATAAGATATTCGACTTGCAGGAATCCACTTTCTGGATGACTGTTGACAATGTCGCTTATCCCCACCAACTGGTAATCGACCTGAGCAAAGTGGAAACAGTGACGGGCTTCCGTTATCTGCCCCGTGCCGAAAAGGACTTTCCGGGCATGATTCGTGAATACCGCGTCTATGTGAAACCGTCTGATTTCAAGTATTAAACCAATAATAAGCCAATATCGGCCTTTTGATAATAAAGCATTCACTTTATAAATAAGCATTTACTCTCAAATGAATATGAAAAAATATACTTTACTCCTGGCACTCCTTTTAGTAGGAGTGCTGACAGGATACAGCCAGCAATCTGCCTACCTGTTTGTCTATTTCACCGGAAACAGGATGAGTGAGGAAGCCATCCGGATGCTGTCAGCCCCGATGGATACAACTACTATGCATTAAACGGAAACCAACCGGTCATCGATTCCCGTGAAATCAGTTCTACGGGTGGAGTGCGTGACCCGCACATTCTTCGTTGTGAAGACGGAAAGACATTTTACATGGTCGTAACTGACATGGTCTCCGGCAATGGATGGAGTTCCAACCGTGCCATGGTACTGTTGAAATCGAAAGATCTCGTCAACTGGACCTCCAACATCGTGAATATCCAGAAGAAATACCCGAATCAGGAAGATTTGAAGCGGGTATGGGCACCGCAAACTATTTATGATAAAGAAGCGAAGAAATACATGGTCTACTGGTCAATGCAGCATGGTAATGGTCCGGACATTATTTATTACGCATACGCTAACAAAGATTTCACCGATATAGAAGGAGAACCCAAAACTTTGTTCCTCCCGAAGAATGGCAAATCCTGTATTGACGGAGACATCATTTATAAAGACGGACTTTACCACCTGTTCTATAAAACGGAAGGAGACGGCAATGGAATTAAAAAAGCAACCACCGCCTCCCTGACTTCCGGACAATGGACAGAATCGGAAGATTATAAGCAACAGACGAAAGAAGCTGTAGAAGGTGCCGGCATCTTCCCGCTGATAGGTACGGACAAGTACATCCTGATGTACGATGTATATATGAAAGGCAAGTAATCAGTTTACGGAAAGCACCGATTTGGAGAATTTCAAAGTCATAGACAATGCCATTAGCATGGACTTCCATCCGCGCCACGGCACCGTAATGCCGATTACTGACAAGGAACTGAAACGCTTGTACAAGGCCTACGGAAAGCCCGACAAGATGTAAAGCCATCAGATACACCATCTAATATCCCATAAATAAATACCATGAAAAAACTCCTGTTGTTCATTTTGCTTGTCTGTGCAACAGTACAGGCCTATTCGCAAGAATACCCGAAAGTCGTTTTATCGGGTGACTATCCGGACCCTTCTGTCATGCGCGATGGTGAGGATTATTACATGACTCATTCTCCTTTTTACTACGCTCCCGGATTTCTCATCTGGCACTCCCGTGACTTGATGAACTGGGAACCCGTCTGTCGCGTAATGCCCGAATACGAACTCTGCAATGGCGCCCGACTTATTGAAGTACAAAGGAAAATACTACATCTATTATCCGGCCAAAGGAACAAACTGGGTGATCTGGGCAAATGACATCAAGGGCCCGTGGAGCAAACCCATCGACCTGAAAGTGAGTGGCATCGACCCCGGACACATAGCCGATCAGGAGGGGAACAGATATTTATATGTTGACAAAGGAGAAGTCATCCGACTGACGGACGACGGACTGGCCACCATCGGCCAAAAACAGAAAGTGTACGAAGGCTGGCGATATCCCAATCACTGGGAAACGGAATGTATGTGTCTGGAATCGCCGAAGCTGAATTACCATAATGGTTATTATTACCTGACTTCCGCACAGGGAGGAACGGCCGGTCCGGCAACAAGCCACATGGCAGTTGCCGCCCGTTCGAAGAGTGTCACCGGACCGTGGGAAAATTCTCCCTATAATCCGGTAGTGCATACCTATAGTGCCCATGACAACTGGTGGTCGAAAGGACACGGCACACTGATCGACGATGTGAACGGCAACTGGTGGATCGTATATCATGCCTATGCCAAAGGCTATCACACCCTGGGACGCTCCACCCTCATCGAACCGATTGAATGGACCGCCGATGGATGGTATCGTACCAAATCCACCGCCACTCCCATCAAGACCGATCCGTCCATCAAACACGGACTCAGCCTCTCGGATGACTTCGAAGGACCGGAACCGGGACTCCAATGGACTTTCTGGAAAGAATATGCCCCTCAGTCGCTCAGCTTCAAGAAACAGACCTTATGGATAGATGCGAAAGGAAGTACCCCTTCCGATGCCCGCTTACTGCTGGCCACCGCCGAAGACAAGAATTACGAAACACAGGTGGAAGTCAACGTAGGCAAGGGTAACACAGCCGGACTTCTTCTATATTACAGCGAAAAGGCATACGCTGGAGTCGTGTCCGACGGAAAGAACTTCACTATCTACAGAAACGCGGAAAACAGCTTTACCCTCCTAACAAGTTGGGCAAACGCTTCCTCGCCAAGATACAGAATCAGGGAAACAGTGTCCGGATAGCAGTCAGCAAGGACGGCAAGGAATGGACTACGCTGGTAGAAAACATGGATGTATCTCAGCTGCACCATAACAACTACGGCGGCTTCTACGCTTTACGCATCGGACTGCTTTCCTCCGGAAAAGGCAGCGCCGGCTTCCGTCAGTTCCGTTACCGTAACGCCATCCCGCAGGAAAAGGACATGGGGGCTTACTTGATGGTCTTCCATAAAGACGAGACGCACAGCCTTTATATGGCCGTCAGTGACGACGGATATACATTTACTGCCTTGAACGACGGCAAACCGGTGATCGCCGGAGATACCATCGCCCTGCAAAAAGGTATCCGTGACCCGCACATCTTCCGTGGACCGGACGGAGCTTTCTACCTTTCCATGACCGACCTGCACATCTATGCGCAGAAAGACGGCTTCCGTGATACCGAATGGGAACGTGACGGAAAAGAATACGGCTGGGGAAACAACCGCGGACTCGTACTGATGAAATCGTGGGACCTGATCAACTGGAAACGTACCAATGCCCGTTTCGACCTGTTATCGGCAGGCTTGGGTGAAATCGGCTGCGTATGGGCGCCCGAAGTGACTTACGATGACAAGAAAGGTAAACTGATGATTTACTTCACCATGCGTTTCAAGAACGAGGCGAACAAACTGTACTATGTCTATGTCAATGATGACTTCGACCGGATAGAGACACTCCCGCAAATCCTCTTCGAGTATCCCAACGAGAAAATATCGGCTATCGACGGTGACATCACCAAGGTAGGCGACCGGTATCGCATGTTCTACGTTTCGCACGACGGAGGCGCCGGAATCAAACAGGCCGTGTCAGACCGAATCAACGGTGATTACGAATATGACCCTCGCTGGTACGACTTCGAACCCAGGGCCTGCGAAGCTCCCAACCTCTGGAAGCGTATCGGAGAAGACAAATGGGTATTGATGTACGACGTCTACGGCATCAACCCCCATAACTTCGCTTTCATCGAGACTTCCGACTTCGTGAATTTCAAGAACCTGGGACGTTTCAACGAAGGAGTGATGAAGACGACTAATTTCTCGTCGCCCAAACACGGCGCGGTGATCCATTTGACAAAAGAAGAAGCCGCCAAACTGAGAAGTCATTGGGAAAACAGGAAATAACAGAGTATCAGATCTTTTTTAGTGAATACATACTCTTTTTTTGCAGAGATCTTATATTATAATTTATACCATGAAACATTTACTTCTACTATTTAGTGTATTATTATTATCATTGCAGCCGGCCGCATTTGCCGCAACGCATGAAACGACTGCTACTCCCGATTCAGTATCCCTTTTTGCCTACGCCACCCGAGGTGACGACGGCCGTAGCGGACTCCGCTTTGCATGGAGCATGGACGGAAAACATTGGTTTGAAATAGGACGAAACTACGGCTATCTTCGTTGCGATTACAGCCGTTGGGGATCGCAGAAGAAGATGCTCGACCCGAATCTGAAACAACTCCCCGGCGGGGAATGGCTCTGTGTCTGGAAGTTGAACGACCACGATGGATACGGTCAGGCCAGATCAAAAGACTGATCTACTGGGAAGCTCAGCAATATCCCCGTACGACTTCCGATTTTGAAGGAACAAGAGTCAAAGCAAAGATTGCCGGACACGAAGAAACGGGAACTGTCAGCCAAGTGCCCTGGTCGGTAGTGGACGGACTGACCCAAACCTACGAACGGAACCAATACCGTAACTCCCTGTATGGCGAACGCCCTGTACAGGATAAAGAACGCTTTGCCGGACTGAAATCGGTCAAAGCCACCGTCACAGCACAACCGGAAGAAACAAAAGAAATCAGCGACTTATTGATGGGTATCTTCTTCGAAGACATCAACTACTCCGCCGACGGCGGCCTGTATGCCGAACTGATCCAGAACCGGGACTTCGAATACGAGCCGTCCGACCGTGAAGGGGACAAGAACTGGAACAGCACCCATTCATGGAAGCTGGAAGGAGAAAACGCCACCTTTACCATATCGACTTCGGACCCTATCCATCCGAACAATCCGCATTATGCCGTCTTGAAGACGAACCAGCCGGGAGCCGCCCTGACCAACACCGGTTTTGACGGAATCGCCCTTAAAGCAGGCGAGAAATATGATTTCTCCCTGTTTGCCCGTATCCCGGAAGGTAGCAAGTCCGGAAAACTACTGGTACGCCTCGTAGATGCCGACGGCACCGTACAGGGTGAAACGACAGTTACCGTCTCTTCCCGTTCGTGGAAAACGTATAAAGCAGTGCTGACAGCGAAAGCGTCCGCCGATACCCATCTGGAACTTCACCCGCAATCGGCAGGTGAAATCGAACTGGATATGATTTCTCTCTTCCCGCAGAATACATTCAAAGGCAGAAAGAACGGTTTGCGTCCCGACCTTGCACAGACACTTGCCGATATGCACCCGCGCTTTGTCCGTTTCCCCGGAGGCTGCGTGCTCATGGAGACGGTTTGAAGAACATCTATCAATGGAAAAACACCATCGGACCGCTGGAAGCCCGTAAACCTGCCCGTAACCTTTGGGATATCATCAGAGCATGGGACTGGGTTATTATGAATACTTCCAGTTCTGCGAAGATATAGGTGCGGAACCGCTTCCGGTGCTGGCGGCAGGTGTACCTTGTCAGAATTCCGCTTGTCATGGCGATTTGAGAGGCGGTCAGCAAGGCGGTATCCCGATGAGCGAGATGGTGCTTACATTCAGGATATCCTCGACCTGATAGAATGGGCGAACGGTGATGCAAAGAAAACCAAATGGGGCAAGATACGTGCCGAATCCGGTCATCCGAAGCCTTTCAATCTGAAATATATCGGCATCGGCAATGAAGACTTGATCACCGATGTCTTCGAAGAACGCTTCACGATGATATACCTTGCTATCAAAGAGAAATATCCGGAGATAATCGTTGTCGGCACAGTAGGTCCTTTCAATGAGGGAACAGACTATGTGGAAGGCTGGAAACTGGCGGACAAACTCGGTGTTCCGATGGTAGACGAACATTATTATCAGTCTCCGGGATGGTTCCTGCACAATCAGGACTTCTATGACAAGTACGACCGCTCTAAAAAGACGAAAGTATATCTGGGCGAATATGCCACTCACATCCCCGGACGCAGAGCGAATATGGAAACAGCTTTGACCGAAGCACTTTATCTGGCTGCTTTGGAACGGAATGGAGATGTAGTGCACATGAGTTCTTATGCTCCTCTGCTGGCAAAAGACGGGCGGACGCAGTGGAATCCGGACCTGATCTACTTCAACAATCGGGAAGTAAGACCGACAACGGGATACTATGTGCAGAAACTGTACGGTCAGAACGCAGGCGACCATTACATCCCTTCACAGATAAACCTTGATAATCAGGACGGTCGCGTAAAACTCCGTGTTGGTTCTTCCATCGTTCGTGATAGTAAGACGGGGGATGTGATTGTGAAACTGGTGAATCTGTTGCCCGTCAGCATAGAGACGGATGTCCGGTTGCCGGGAATGGATGGTATCCAGTCTTCCGCTACGCGGACTGTACTGGCAGGTGCACCCGAGACGACTCCGCTTCCGGTGACGGATACGATAGAGGCAGGAACCAGCTTCAAGCAGGAATTGCCTGCTTATTCGTTCACGGTCATCCGCTTGAAGACACAAAAGGGAAAAAATAAGCAATAAACTGGTTTTCAATAGGGGTTAGTTTATTTTGGGGGAGGGGTGCTCACCTATCATCTCCCCCTGTGGGTAGGGGCTGACTAAAAAGTCAATAGTATCTTAAATCTCCTCCTTCGGGAAGGAGGAGTACCCGTAGGGGGAGGTGGTAGGTAAATACATAAATTATTGTTATTCAATTATAAAGTATGCCTACCACTCCGGTTTTCAATTGGGAAAGTGGCTACTGACCTTTGATCTTATCCTTAATGTGCATTCTTGTCAAAGTGTCACAACCAGACTCAGTCGGGATTACTGATCATTCTCTCCCTGTCCGGCAGACCCGGAAACGGGGAAGTGCTCCTCCAAATACTTTCTGATTCTATGCGTCCCCAGTTTTTCCTTGGAGATACTGCCGTCTTTTAGCACAAGTTCATAGTGCGGAATGCCGTTGAAGCGGAAAGTTGGCGCAGATAATTGAACTCTGAGTCGGTGACATAATAGCTGGCTTCTCCTTTCAGATTCTTTTCCACGTATTGCTTATATGCACCGGCTGGTGAGTCTTTCTGTCCGGTGATATAGATGAACTCGAACTCCGGATGATCTTTGTATTTTTTGCGCAGGTCTGCCGTCGCTTCTATTCCTGCGCGACAAGGTCCGCAGGTTGTTGCCCAGAAGTCGACGAACAGGACTTTTCCCGGATGATTCTTAATAATGTTGCGGAAAACGTCGGTGGCTTTGCCTTCCGGAAGTTGATAGGAATTGACTTTTTCCTTCGGATGCGTTTTGGCGAACAGATATTCGGCCTCTTCTGCCAATTGTGGGTGAGTGAGCTTTTGCTTGATGCTGTCCACATACTCACGGGCAATGGAACGTGTCTTGATATTCTGCAGGCTGAAACCCAGGTTGCGGACTTTGGCTATTTGCCAAAGCAAAGGATCGGGCACATCATATAGCCGGGCAAGAATGCTGTCTTTCTTATGACCGGTTTTTTGTTCCATCGAGATAAAGTTTCTGTCCATGTCTTGCTCTGACTGCTTGTTTTTATACTGCTTGTCGATGTACTCCAGGACTAGTTTTTCTTCTTTTTCGTATAAGCTGTCACCTTGTCATTCTCTTCTTGAAGTTCTTTTAAGGGGATTCTGACGGTTGTTCCTGCCAGTTTCTCCTGTTTCAGTCTGATTGCCTCCTGTTCTGCATTCAGTTTTACTCCTCTCTCTTTAAGAAAAGCGAGAAGCGATTCTTCCGGATACGTGTAAGAGATGGTATCCTTTGCTTTCGGTGCATGATAATTATAGGCTGTTCTGAAGGCGTCCATATATTCAAACCGGTTGATAAAAGAGCTGGCATTGGCATCGGCGAGCACTGTTTCATCATTCAGCGGCATCTTCTTCAAGAAGTCGTAATAAGAATCTTCTTCTTTCACTTTCAAGGCTTGGTTGGCTGTATCCTGCTTCGCATAATAATCTCTGCTCATCAGAAAGTCGAAGAATAAGCCTCCTGCCTGCAGGTCTGCCTTATTCTTGATCAGACGGGCAGCTTTTGCCGATGGGCGGCAAATCTGAATAAGTGAATCGGCTGTATGCTCCCATCGGGCGACAATCGGCTTCATGTGCTCCTGATATTGGCTGGGAGTCAGTTTGTTGCGCGCGTTGGATAAATCATCGTAACGGTAGGGGATCAGCGACTTGAATTCTTTCAGCAGATAGGAGAGGGAAGCGACGGGCCCATGTAGGCTGTATTCTTGATCGGGAAATAATAGTCGCGTGCACGGCTGCGTGCCAGCAATGCTTCCCAGTCGATATACATGGTAAGCGTCTGTCCGGGCTCGATATAGAATGGAATCCAGTTGTTGTCAAGCGTGACCGACTGTTCCACAGGATGCTTGATGACAAACTTGCACAGGAAGCTGCCGTCTTCGTCTATCTGAATCACAGTCGGGTAGTCCTGGCGGGTGATATGGTTGGATAGATAGATGAGTCCGGTGTCGAATCCCAGCCGGCGGTCGTAGCCGTCTATATACTTGCAGACAGGTGGTGTCTGTGTGGAAGAACTGCTGGAAACCTGTGTCGGCAGCGATTGTCTTTGTAGCTCCCCTTTGCCGGGTATACAGCTGATTCTTTTCTCCGTTCACTTGTATCTGACAGCTTCCGTCTTTCTGCGGGGTGACCAGCAGGGTGCGTATGTCTCCATTCCGCTTGTCCTTGACGGTGATTTCCACCCGCTTCCCTTTCTTGCGGATGTTTTCGTTGGTAAATATCCGGTTGTCCATAATCGTAACAGAATCGTAGATACCGTATTCCCAGGCGTTTAAATCATCTGCTTGAACCAGTTTCCCTTGATTGCCGCCAACGGCGAAACGTTTTTGCCGGAGGACGGTACTAAAGATATGTCATACGTATTTCCTTCCGTATCGCTCGGACTGAGGAGATGGATGACCTGCGTCTCTTCCGGCAGAGCTTCGAAAACGAGCACATAGTCCATCTCGCCCGAATCGGGCATATACACTTCCTTATTGAGCTCAATGCCTTCCGCACTCTTGAACTGGTATTTCTTGCCGGTGGCTGCATCTTCCAGATAACTGTCTCCTTCTTCCTTTATCCACCAGTGCGGACGGAAGATGGCGTGAATATAAACACGCGTGCCATCGGGCGTGCGTTCTATACGGGTGATATTGCCAATACTTCCCGAACGGGCTTTGAATGGCGGATTGTCGACGGTTTGTGCTGTGAGCATACCCGACAGCATGAGCATCATGCAGAGTAGAATCGTTTTCATAATATTAAATTTTGAATAAATGCATTTAGTAGTTCCTTATACAAAGAAAGAAAAATATCCATAGCTCCCTCTCTTTTTCCCTTTTAACTTAACATAGATTAAACGTTACGTAATCATCTTTTTTTGTACCTTTGCACCCGAAAATCAGAGTGATAATTTAAATATTGAAATATTATGAGTAAGAAAGCCCTTTTAATGATCCTCGATGGTTGGGGACTAGGCGACCAAAAGAAAGACGACGTAATCTTCAACACTCCCACTCCTTACTGGGATTATCTGATGAACAATTATCCTCATTCCCAACTTCAGGCAAGTGGTGAGAACGTAGGTTTGCCCGACGGACAGATGGGTAACTCGGAAGTGGGTCACCTCAACATTGGTGCCGGACGTGTGGTTTATCAGGATTTGGTGAAAATCAACCGCGCATGTGCTGACAACAGCATCCTGCAGAACCCCGAAATCGTTTCTGCTTTCTCTTACGCGAAAGAAAACGGAAAGAGCGTTCATTTCATGGGACTGACTTCCAACGGTGGCGTACACAGCTCAATGGTTCATCTTTTCAAACTTTGCGACATCTCCAAAGAATACGGCATCGACAATACATTCATCCACTGCTTCATGGACGGTCGTGACACTGACCCGAAGAGCGGCAAGGGATTTATCGAAGAACTTTCTGCACACTGCGAGAAATCGGCAGGCAAGATCGCTTCTATCATCGGTCGTTATTATGCTATGGACCGTGACAAACGTTGGGAACGTGTGAAGGAAGCCTATGACCTGCTGGTAAATGGCCAGGGCAAGAAAGCTACTGATATGGTTCAGGCTATGCAGGATCTTACGATGAAGGTGTAACGGACGAATTCATCAAGCCGATTGTAAACGCCAACTGCGACGGAACCATCAAAGAAGGTGATGTTGTTATCTTCTTCAACTACCGTAACGACCGTGCTAAAGAATTGACTGTCGTACTGACTCAGCAAGATATGCCGGAAGCGGGAATGCATACGATCCCGGGACTGCAATATTACTGCATGACTCCGTATGATGCATCCTTCAAAGGTGTTCACATCCTGTTCGACAAGGAAAACGTTGCTAACACACTGGGCGAATACATCGCTTCCAAGGGACTGAACCAGCTCCATATCGCTGAAACAGAGAAATATGCTCACGTTACTTTCTTCTTCAACGGCGGTCGTGAAACTCCGTTCGACAACGAAGACCGTATCCTTGTTCCATCTCCGAAAGTAGCCACTTACGACCTGAAACCGGAAATGAGCGCTTACGAAGTGAAGGATAAGCTGGTAGATGCCATCAACGAAAACAAATATGATTTCATCGTGGTGAACTTCGCTAACGGTGACATGGTAGGTCATACCGGTATCTACGAAGCAATCGAGAAGGCTGTTGTGGCTGTAGACGCTTGCGTGAAAGACGTAATCGAAGCTGCTAAGGCACAGGATTACGAAGCTATCATCATCGCCGACCACGGTAATGCTGACCGTGCCTTGAACGAAGACGGCACTCCGAATACGGCTCACTCTCTGAATCCGGTTCCTTGTGTTTACGTAACCGGAAACAAAGCTGCGAAAGTAGAAGACGGTCGCCTGGCTGATGTGGCTCCGACTATCCTGAAAATCATGGGGCTGGAAGCTCCGGCTGATATGAACGGTCAGATTTTGATTAAGTAATTTACTTGATACTGTAATAATGAAAGGGGGCACTTCGCAAAGTGCCCCTTATTTTGTTTCTTTAATTTCACAAACAGCTTGATTTCGTAAGAAAGTTATAACTGCAGTCATTGTGCGGTGAAATTTGTAGTTTATCTGATTTATATTATCCTATTTTTCCTTTCTCTTTCATGAAAAATGTGATTGAATGAAATTCGAACTCTTTTGGTTGATTCTAGTACTCTTCTGAAGGTAAAAACAGCTTCCTTTGTGCAAATATATTTTTTTACGATGAAAAACATCTACCTATTTATAGTAAGTCTGTTTTTTTTCTATACCGGATGTGACACACAACAAACAAAATATCCATTTAGTGTAGAAACTGTATTAGCGAAAGCTGGGAATAACCGTAAGGAACTTGAAAAGGCAACTGGATTATTTTTATAAACAGGGAGACAGTATAAAGATAAAAGCCATAGAGTTTTTGGTGGCGCATATGGATATCCATTACAGTGAAACTTACTATTGGAAAACGCGCGAAGGGAAAAGAGTGGATTTTTCGGAGTTCGATTATGCTAATTTGGAAACAGCCGTAAAGGCAATCGATTCAATGAGGAAAAAATATGGTTCCTTGGATTTTCAAGAATACTATTCATTTATCGATGTAAATATGTTTAACTGGTAAATATCTTATTAATAATGTAAATCATGCGGTTGATACTTGGCGGCTATCTGAATATAAAGACATACCTTTTAACGATTTCTGCGAATATATATTACCTTACCGGGTTACAGTAGAGCCTGTAACGGAATGGCGAAAAGAATATTGTAAGAGATATCACTGGTTGACAGACAGCCTTCAGAATAAGCCATTAGAGAATGTACTTGATTATGCTGCTATCGATTACAAAGATTGGTTTACATTCACTTATGGAAGTGAAACGAGAAATGAGCCTCTCTCCCGTCTAAGTGCGCAGCAATTGTTGTTTCGTAAGAAAGGAGCTTGTGAGGATATAGCAGCTTTGGAAACATTTATTTTTCGTTCGCAAGGTATTCCGGCTGCTTACATATCTGTGCCATTATGGGCAACCTCTGCCGGAGCACATTTCTCGAACACCGTTTTTGATACGAAGATGAAACCGGTGAAGTTGGATGTTACCACACACGCTGTTGTAGATCATCCACTTGATCGGGAACCGTCTAAAGTAATTCGTTATACTTATTCCAGCCAACCTGGCACCTTAGCATCTAAAGAAAAGGAAGAATGTATTCCTACTGGATTTTTACAAAAAACAAACTATATTGATGTAACCCATGAATATTGGGAAACATCTGATGTGACCATTCCTTTGTTTAATGATACTACTCACATTATATATGCCTGCATGTTTAGTATGGGTAGATGGAATGCTGAGTGGTGGGGTGAACGAATGGAAAATTCAGTTACATTTCATAATATGCCTCGTGGCGTGGTTATTCTTCCTATGATATATAAGGAGCATCAACTTATACCGATAGGTTATCCTATAGTAAATGGTTATAACCATCAATTGTATTTAGTTCCGGATTTATTGCATACTATGACTGTTGAAATTGAAGAACAGGACCGCTATCTGCGTTTTCGCCCGGATAAGAAATATGAACTTTTTTATTGGGATAATGCATGGATTTCATTGGGAACACAAGTTGCAACAATGGATGCCGATTGTCTGCAATTCAATCAGGTACCGCAAAATGTACTAATGCTTCTTGTGCCGGAGTATTCCGAACGAAAAGAGCGTCCTTTCATTATTATGCCGGATGGGACACGATATTGGTGGTAATTTGTAATATAATCAAGAAGAAAAATGAAATTAATAAGCACATTTATTGTAATAGTGTTGTTATCTGGTTGTCAAAGCAAAGAGCAGTCTGTTGTCATATCTCAGAATTCTATAAGTATTGCTATGCAAATTTATGCTATCAGCAGTAAAATATCACTTTCTGATGAAAGTATCATGAATTTAAGGACCTTCTTCCAAGAAAACGATAGTTTGGCGGAAATGGAATTGAAAAAAGGAAAATCATTAGATGAGATTGCCCGATGGTATTGTCCGTCAATAAATACAATAGCGAGTTTATTGACCCCGTTAGAAGGGAATGATTATATGTTCTATCAAAAGAATAACGGTCCCCAACTGCCATATATTTCAGATCTGCGTACGGTGGTTAAATATAGACAGGAATTGAACTTGTCTCATGTTCAAATTGAGCAACTTTTACATCATAGTGAAGAAATAGAGAAACGATTCGGAGTTCAAGATTACAAACATGATAGTATGGAAAAACAATATTTGGCTGAGATTCTTTCAGAAACGCAATATAGAGTTCTTTTATAATAAGAACGCGACAGGCTGAGAAAATAGCTGCACAGCAATGGAAGCAGATACAGGTGCACCAATTATGTTCTACGACTTGCGATAGTTTAGCTATTATAAAACAATTGTATGAGTTTGAAAGAGAAAAAAGCGGGATATTAGAATATATGAGCAGTAGGGGAGATAATAAAGGATACGATAAAGAGCGTTATCGACTCAATGCACATAAGCCATTACTACTACTTAAGTTGGAAACTATTGAATCGTTTTCTCATAATAAACTGTTGGATATTATTTGTAAACGGGAAGTGACGAAGTTATCAGAACAGCAAATTGAACAGTTACTGGCTGAATATTATCGAATTAAGCAGGCAGAGTACAAAGCTATGTATGAAGACGCATCCAAAAACGGAGAAACTAAATTTGAACGGAGTAAATTGGAAGGAAAATGTTTGATAAATGTTGTTACTCATCAGCAATTGGAAGATTATTTTAAGTTTGTTTCTCAAAAAAGAGCAGATGAACAGGCTCAAAGATATTGGGATGAATTAAAGAACTATGATTTTATAAGGAAGAAGGATAGTGTACAAGTAGTAAGTGAGTTGGCAGATTATGAATTGCGTTTGGCTGTGGCTGAGCAGTGGATTTCATTGGATAATTCCCGCAAGCATCTATTTGCCAGAGAGGATGTTGTGAATGGGAAACCGGAAATACTGAAGAAAAAGGAAAGAATGGGACAAAAAGGAAAAAGAAACGTAAAATGGTAAGATTTTAAGATATAAAGAATATGTATAAGATAATTTGTAGCCTCATTTTAATTTTATTAGTTGTCCTCTCACTTCCGGCACAGGAAAAAGTATCATTTGATACTATAACCAGCCGTATGGCCGAGCAGCTTAATATGTATCCCAAGGAAAAATTGCACGTTCATATCGATCGTTCGTGCTACCTTCCCGGAGACACTTTGTGGTTCAAAGCCTACATGGTCAATGCGTCTTCTCATATTCCCATCCGGTTGAGCCGATATGTATATGTAGAATTGGTCAATCCGGAGAATGAAACAATAGACAGGGTAAAAATCAGACCGGATGAAATGAATCAGTTTCATGGATACATCTCTATCCCCGAGGATCTGCCCGGTGGAAACTATTCCCTGCTAGCTTATACCTGCTATATGCTTTTTGAAGAGAATCAGCCTGTCTTTAAAAGGGACGTCTGCATCGCCCTGGCAAGCAATTGGGAGACTGCACACTTGAAAGCGAATATCTTGTCACCTCATGGTGAAATCACGGGTGCGCAACTCCAGCTTTGGGACAATAGCCAGAAACAGATACCCTTGAAAAGAGTGAAAGCCGTTTGTAACAAGGGGAAGCCGGTTTCTGCAAAACTGTATGACGAAGGAAGATAGAGTTGCGTATTCAAAATGAAAAAGTGACGTCCGAGGCTTGTATGCGAATCGATATGACGGATATCCGGAACAACGTTTTCAGACAGTATGCTGCGATAAGTACAGGAACAGAAGATTATGATGTCACGTTCTATCCTGAGGGAGGCTACTTGTTGGAGGGTACCCCTTGTAGAACAGCTTATAAAGTGCTTGATGTTAGTGGTAATAGTATAGCAGCTACCTTGCAATTAATGGATGAACAGGGAAATGTAATGGCAACAAGTGAAACGCTGCACTCCGGAATGGGAGTATTTACCTTTACTCCGGAAAGTGGAAAAAGGTATATCGTACAAACATCCAACAAACAAGGGGTAAAGAAAGTCTTTGAACTTCCTCCGGTGCAATCATCTGCTTATGGAATTGTCATAAAAGACCATCAAGAAGATATGCAGATATCCATAAATTCCGCTTTACACTCGCCTCACGAGGAACTTCTATTGCTGGCGCATGTACGTGGAAAAATGATTTGTGCGCAATGGTTACTGTCTGATAAAGGCGACATAATCACTATTGCAAAAGATCAATATCCGTCCGGAATCGTTCAATGTCTGCTGTTGGATAAGAATTATAATGTGCTAAGCGAAAGGCTGGGTTTTATTCCTTATCGAAAGGCTATAATGTGTAAAGTGAGAAATGACAAGGATAGCTATGGGAAAAGGGAACTGATTCACACGAATCTGTCGCTTGTTGATGTAAACGGCAATCCTGTAAAGGGTAACCTTTCTGTCTCAATCACAGACGAGTCCATGTCTGTTGCGGATACCACACATTCTATTTTGTCTACTTTGCTGCTTTCATCCGAACTGAAGGGGAGAATTGAAACTCCGTCTTTTTATCTGCAAACGGATAATCCTGAGGCTGAAAAGGCATTGGACTTGCTTCTTATGATACACGGATGGAAAAGATACCGACTGCCGGAGATCATAAAAGGTAACTTTGAGAAACCAGCAATGGAGCCGGAGCGATTTACTTCCTTATCCGGAAGGCTAAAAGATAAGATAGGTGATGGTAAAAGCCGTTATGAAGTTTACGTGAGAAATCTGGAATTCGGACTGAATAAGACGATAACCCCCGGTCCGGATGGTGCATTCCGGCTCGATAGTCTTGAATTTGCGGAAGGTACTCCCATCGGAATGATCGGCCAGCGATTTATACGGAAAGGAGAAACTTACGGGCGTAGTAAAACAGAAATAATTCTGGATAAGGAACAGACATATAATATTTCCGACAGAACAGTTCCACAACCTGTTCTTTCGGAAATGTCCAGTGGTATCCGGCGGGATATAATATATCCGGCTGGTATGAGTAATTATTTCTTAAAACAGGTGACAGTTAAGTCGGATGCACTAAATAAGAGTTTAAATTCAAGGGAGATTGCAAAACTTAAATTAAAGAATGTGTGGGAATTGGCTGAATATTTAGGTATTAAATTTAGTTATCCATTCATTGATTCATTAATGCAAGGACGTTGTCATATTGGTGTCACATTGTGGGGTAGTTGGAAGTGTCTTTATAAAGATATGCCACTTGCATTAATTGTAAACGGCTATATCCCACTTCTGGATCCTGGGATTTTTAACTATTTATCTTTGAGTGATCTTTGCGCGATTCATTTATATAGTATTGGTAGAGAAAAGTTTTTGGGATTATACAGCTATGCACAGAGCTATGAACACCATACCTCAGTGGCCATTCTTGAATTAAAACTTCATTCTGATGTTGATGTTGAATCTTTAGAATATGTTAATGGCATTGATAAACGTATAAAGGGTTATGGCAAACTTGATATTCAAACGGATGTTTATCCCTTTGGAGGATATCAAGAACCGATAGCATTTTATTCTCCTAAATATGAAAAAGGTAATAATAATGATGTGTTGATACCGGATTTTCGCTCTACACTCTATTGGAATCCTAACTTACAAACAGATTTATCAGGGAAATGTAATTTTTCTTTCTATTCCGCAGACAGGATTACCACATATAAAGTGTTGATTGAAGGTATGACAGAGGAAGGAGAAATAGTGTACGAAATAAGAGAGTTGGTAATAAAATGAAACAATAAATTTAAATGTAAAGATTATGCTTTTGCAAGATAGACGGTGGGCTACTGTCTAAGATTTGTATGAGATGCAGATACTTGATTCGGTATGTAAAATTAAATTAGCTCATAACTTATTCTAAAAATCATAAAGATGAAACATAAATTGTTATTAGTACTCTTAACTGCTTTGATACCCTGCCTTTTTATGCAGGGTTGTATTTCTAATTTCGAAGAAGATAATACGGAATTAAGTGAAGAAGATAGAGTAGCAGAAATGTTTAGAGAAGCGGGGTTTAAAGTGGAAAAACTTAGTAGTAAACCAGTTAATCCTCCAATGACTGAAAAGGAGGCATCTCTTTTTTTAGCAGCGTATAAAAATAGGGAACGCTCCGGTTCGATTCAAATACCTTCAGAAAATATAGAGCTGAAGCCAGATGGTCATTTGGTAGTGAAAGTTAAATGTAATTCTGAAAAAAAGAATTTTTCAAGAACAAGAACTGTTTACAAGGAAGAGTTCGATTTTACACATTGGGCAACTTATACAGTTCGAGACATTGAGATTGAATGCTGGCAAGATATTGCAGGATATTGGAAATCCGATAATGTGAATTGCACTTTTACTACTAGAGACCCTGAGTATATATGTGGTTTTCCAGATATCAATCCTAATACAGGCTATAGTAAAGGTAGTCTTTATTTTAGTATAAATATAACTGTTTCTAGATATTCGGGCTGGCAGATTTATTCGGTTGATGAAAATTATGATTATACGCTAATGCTTACATGGCTACCTGTAGCACAAGAGTGGAATGCTAGTCTTAGTTGGCATGAGACTTTTTGGTAATATGACTTGTATTATAACTTCTTTAATGAAGGAACTTAAGAGATTATATTCAATTTGAAGTTTTAAAATTCTCTTTATTTACATTGTATCGAATAAAGAATTAGGAGGTTTAATTTCAAGTATCCTATTCATTGTTTGGTATATTTAATGGAATGATTGTTTTGGTCGTTGGTTAAACTGATTATTATGAAGGATTTAATAAATAAATATAAGAAAATCTGCTGCTTTGCCCTGATTTCATTGACCGTCCACTCCCTGTCTGCACAGACAATAGTATCATTCGATACTATTGCCCATTGTATGACAGAACAGTTTCGTATCTATCCCAAGGAAAAATTGCATATTCACATCGACCGTTCGTGCTACCTTCCGGAGACACTTTGTGGTTCAAAGCCTACATGGTCAATGCGTCTTCTCATATTCCTATTCGGCTAAGCCGATATGTATATGTCGAACTGGTCAATCCGGAGAATGAAACAGTGGGTAGGGCAAAAGTTAGACCGGATGATATGAATCAATTTCATGGATATATCTCCCTCCCCGAAGGTCTGCCAGGTGGAAAGTATGCTCTTCTTGCTTATACCCGCTATAATGCTTTCGGAAAAGAATCAGCTGGTATTTAAAAGGGAAGTCTGCATCGCGATGGCAAGTAATTGGGAGACTACGCACTTGAAAGCTTGCAGCAAAACATCATCACATGAAGAAAATACAGAATTGCAACTTCAACTTTGGAATAACAGGCAGGAGCAAATCCCGTTGAAAAAAGTGAAAGCTGTTTGCGATAAGGGAAAAGCAGTCTCTGTCAAACTGGATAAAAGAAAAAAAATAGAGCTGAGCATTCGCAATAAAAAAGTAACTCCCGACGCATGTGTGCGGCTGGATATGACCGATGTCCGAAACAATACTTTTCGACAATATGCCGCTATCAGTACGGGGATGGAGGATTATGATGTCACTTTTTACCCGGAGGGGGGACACTTGTTGGCAGATACGCCTTGTCGGACTGCTTATAAAGTGCTGGATGTTAGTGGCAATAGCATAGATGCCACCTTACAATTGATAGATGAACAGGGGAATGTGATGGCAGAGAGTAAAACTCTGTATGCCGGAATGGGTGCATTTACCTTTACTCCCAAAAGTGGAAAAAAGTATAGCGTGCAAGTGCTTAATAAACAGGGTATAAGAAAAATCTTTGAACTGCCACAAGTGCAGGAATCAGCATACGGAATCGTTGTGCAGAGTCGAAAAAAAGATATACAGATATCCATAAATTCCGCTTTACATTCACCTCACGAGAAACTTCTATTGCTGGCGCATGTACGTGGAAAAATGATTTGTGCGCGATGGTTACTGTCCGATAAAGGCGACATAATCACTATTGCAAAAGATCAGTATCCGTCCGGAATCGTTCAATGTCTGTTGTTGGATAAGAATTATAATGTATTAAGTGAAAGGCTGGGTTTTATTCCTTACCGGAAGACCATTGTGTGTAAAATGGAGAATGATAAAAACAGTTATGGAAAAAGAACACCGGTTCGCACGAGCCTGTTGCTTACGGATATGAATGGCAATCCTGTAAAGGGTAACCTTTCTGTTGCAATCACAGACAAGTCCATGGCAGTTGCGGATACCACACATTCTATTTTGTCTACTTTGCTGCTTTCATCCGAATTGAAGGGGAGAATTGAAACTCCGTCTTTTTATTTGCAAACGGATAATCCCGAGGCTGAAAAGGCACTGGACTTGCTTCTTATGATACACGGATGGAAGAGATACCGATTGCCGGAGATTATAAAAGGAAACTTTGAAAGACCTGTAATGGAGCCGGAGAAGTTTACCTCCTTATCAGGAAGGCTGAAAAATGAGAAAGGAGAAGGTAAAAGCCGTTATGATGTGTACGTGAGGAATTTGGAGTTCGGTCTTAATAGGGTAATAAAACTTGGTCAAGATGGAGCGTTTCGAGTGGATAGTGTTGAGTTTGCGGAAGGCGTTCCTATTGGGATGATAGGCAAGCGGTTCATACGGAAAGGTGAAAATTATGGGCGTAATAAGGCAGAAATAATTCTCGATAAGGACCAACTGTATATTCTGTCAGACAAAACAGTGCCACAGCCGTTTCTGTCAGAAATATCCGGTGGAATTCAGCGGGATATGTGTATCCGGTTGGTATGAGTGATTATTTATTAAATCAGGTGACGGTTAAATCCAAATTACTGAATAAGAGATTGACCTTAAGGGAGATAGCAAAGTTTAAATTTAAGAATATGTGGGAATTGGTTGACTATATGGGAGTTAAATTCAAATATCCATATTATACCTCAACAATGAAAGGATCTTGTAAAGCTTCTGTGAAGATAATGAATGCTTGGGCATGTTTTTATAAAGATATGCCTCTTGTGTTAATGATAAATGGTAACATGCATTCCAATGCTGGAATTCTTAATTATTTGTCATTGAGTGATATTCAAGTTATTTCTTTAAATAGTATTGATAGAAAAAAATCCTAAAGCCTTATTTGTATTTATGGGAATATGAGCAGCATACTTCTGTTGCCATTCTTGAATTAGTACTTTATCCAGGCGTAATATTGGATCCTTTATTACATTTATGTTCTATTGAACAACGATTTAAGGGCTATGGCAAGCTTGATGATATTCAAACGGATGTTTATCCCTCTGGAGGATACCAAGAACCAGTAGCTTTCTATTCTCCCAAATATGATAAAGGCAATAAGGATAATGCGTTGATACCGGATTTTCGTTCTACACTTTATTGGAATCCTAGCTTACAAACAGATTCATCAGGAGAATGTGATTTTTTATTTTATTCAGCAGATAAGGCTACCACATATAAAGTGGTAATTGAGGGCTTGACAGAGGAAGGAGAAATGGTGTACGAAACAAGAGAATTTGAGATAAAATGAAATAATAAATTTAAAGTTGAAAATAAAATGTGATGATAATACTTAACAAAATGACTGGAAGGAGACTGCTGCCTAAGATTGGTATGAGATATAAGGTTCTCTATATACTGGCATTTCTTTTATGTGCCAATTCTCTATTCTTGCAGATAGAGAGTCCGATTATTACTATAGGGGATAAATGGTATGCTTCCATTATCCTTTTATTACTATTTCTAATAGCAAACAGTACTTTTAGTATGTCCTCTTTTTCATGGAGTCTGAATAAGTTACTGCCATCTTTCTATATCATTGTTCTTCTATCTGATGTTGTTTTAGCGATGCATGGGATATTGCAATATACTCATATTATTCCATTTCATTCTTATTTAGGTCTTAGTGGCAGTTTCGATAATCCTGCCGGATATGCCGCTTCCCTTTGTGCTGGATTTCCTGCAGTGTTTTATATTTATATGCATTATTGTTCAAAACTAATAAGGGGGAGTGTTATTCTTGCCGGGCTATGTGTTATAATAGTTGTTGTATTGTCCGGTTCACGAACAGGGATATTAAGTATTGCGGTAATGTGTTATTGTTTGTTTTTACAGAAAACAGAAATAGGTTCTCGAAAGAAATATTTGTTGTTACTTTTATTACTATTTCCGGTATTTGTAACTTTGCTGTATTTCTTTAAAAAAGACTCGGCAGACGGTCGTCTGCTCATTTGGAAATGTTCCGCGCTAATGATAAAAGACAACCCGGTTACAGGATATGGAAGTGGAGGCTTTTTGGCTAATTATATGAATTATCAGGCTGAATATTTTGCGCGAGATACTGATAATAAATATGCGATGTTAGCAGGTGATGTTAAACATCCATTTAATGAATATATATTGTTGGTTGTAAATTATGGTCTAATAGGTTTTCTTCTTTTTCTTACTTTTGTTTATTTTTTGTGGAAATGTTATCGACGTAATTCTTGTCTCGAAACTAATATTGCAACCGTTTGCTTGATAGGCATTGCTGTTTTTGCTTGCTTTTCTTATCCGCTATCTTATCCTTTTGTATGGGTGATGATGATATACAGTATATATGTTATTATTTTTCACGCCGGATATATAGCTAAATATCCTCAATGGCTTCGGAGAAGTATGTGTCTGTTGATAATCGGTTTGTCATTGGCGGCTTTCATTTATATAACCCGACATATACTCTATACCACAGCATGGAACCGCACGGCTAAATTTTCATTAATAAAGCAAACAGATATGACTTTGCTCGTTATAATGAGTTGTTGCCTAAATTAGGAGACAATTATTTGTTTCTCTATAATTATGCTGCTGAACTTAATTATGGAAAATATTACAATCAAAGTCAAGAGATGGCAGAGCAATGTAGATGATCTTGCTGATTATAATTTACAATTGCTGATGGCTGATAATTGTATAAATACGACTCAATATGATAACGCTGAAAAGCATTTGAAGTTAGCTTCTTTGATGTGCCCGGCTCGATTTGTCCCATTGTATGAATTAATGAAGTTGTATCAGTTGAAGGGGGAAGAAAAGAAAACAATTCAAATTGCAGAAATTATTTTGAAGAAAAAGGTGAAAGTACCATCTTCTAAAGTAGAATGGATAAAAGAGAAAGCAAAAAACTCTGTAAAGTCCGTCATCCATTAGTTTGACTAACATTCATAATGTCTCTAGTTTTTTTAGTAATTGTCTTTTCCATCAATGAGTTCATCATTTTCAAGTCCTTTGATGAATGCTTTTTCTCCTTCTCTACTTAGGTCGATTGTTTTACCCAATGTAGGGTTAAATTCTTTCCAAGTTTGCTCCCAGCAGTTCGAAGAGACAATTAATAATATCCAGAATAGTGCTCTCATAGATGATTTTTTAGTGTTTACTACATACAAATGCAGTAATTTAAAATCTCTTTTTACTACTTTTTCGTATCTTTTGTGGCTTAACATAAGAATGAAATTATGATTCAGATAGAAGATGTAGTAGTGAGCTTCGATGTCCTTCGGGAAAAGTTCCTTTGTAATTTGGACGCCTGTAAGGGCGAATGTTGCATTGAAGGGGATGCAGGGGCGCCTGTAGAGTTGGATGAAGTGGAAAAGCTGGAAGAGGTTCTGCCGATAATATGGGAAGAGCTGTCGCCGGAAGCACGTGCTGTCATTGAGAAGCAAGGAGTGGTATACACGGATCAGGAAGGTGATCTGGTGACTTCTATTGTTAATAATAAGGATTGCGTCTTTACTTGCTATGACGAGAAAGGATGTTGTTACTGTGCCATCGAAAAGGCTTATCGGATGGCAAGACGGACTTTTACAAACCGGTATCATGCCATCTCTATCCCATCCGGATTGGAGATTACGGACCTTATAAGGCGGTGAACTATCATCGTTGGGATGTGTGTAAGGCGGCTGTGTTGCTGGGGAAAAAAGAAAATGTGGCTGTCTACCAATTCTTGAAAGAACCTCTGATCCGTAAATTCGGCGAGAAGTGGTACCAGGAACTGGAAGTCGCAGTGAAGGAATTAAAGGCGCATGATATGATCTGATATTTCTTTCATTTCCTCGACTCTTTGTGTTTGGATCGTATCAGAAGAAATAATAGGCAGATCATAGCTACGATAATGCAAGCCGGAGTAATCCATGCCTCCGGATGGATAATAATCAGGAACAGGCAAGTGACAATCACACAGGATGCCAGAATTCTGAGATAGAGCCTGATCTTGGCAAATACAGGATTTGGGGTAGTCGTTTTCATAAGTGTCCTCCTTCATTTTCGGCAAGATAGTGATTTTGACCGGAAAAAGATTTAACTGTTAGGTTTTATTAAGACATAGAAAAGCGCCGACACGGAGGATTTTCCTTCGCTTGCCGACGCTTCTTCGTTGTAAGATGTGAGGTTGGTTTATAAAAACGTAATATTAAAATTATGTATCGATATTCGCATATGTTGCATTCTCTTCGATAAACTCGCGGCGCGACCTACGTCTTCACCCATTAGCATGGAGAAGATGTAATCGGCTTCGGCGGCATTATCGATGTTTACTTGCTTCAGCATACGGTTGTCGGGGTCCATTGTTGTTTCCCACAACTGCTGGGCGTTCATTTCACCCAAACCTTTGTAGCGCTGTGTATGAACCGCATTTTCCAGACCGCCGCCATAGGTATCGATAAACTTCTGGCGTTGCGCGTCTGTCCAGCAATACTCTTCTACTTTACCCTTTTTGCAGAGGTAGAGCGGGGGAGTAGCGATGTATAGATAACCGTTCTGAATAATCTGCGGCATATAACGGAAGAAGAATGTCATGATCAGTGTGTCGATGTGAGAACCATCGACGTCGGCATCGGTCATGATGATAATCTTGTGATAGCGCAGCTTTTCGATGTTAGCCTCTTTGCTGTCGTCTTCTGTTCCGATAGTGACACCCAGTGCCGTATATATATTGCGGATTTCATCGCTTTCCAGTGCTTTGTGATACATCGCTTTTTCGACGTTCAGAATCTTACCGCGTAGCGGAAGGATGGCCTGGAACATACGGTTACGTCCTTGCTTGGCAGTACCACCTGCCGAGTCTCCCTCGACGAGGAACAATTCGCATTTTGAGGGGTCTTTATCCGAACAGTCGGCCAGTTTACCCGGCAGACCGCCTCCGGACATCGGAGACTTGCGTTGTACCATTTCACGGGCTTTTCTTGCTGCGTGGCGTGCTGTGGCAGCAAGGATTACCTTGTCTACAATCGTTTTTGCCTCCTTTGGATGTTCTTCCAGGTAGTAAGCCAAAACTTCACCGACAGCCTGGTCTACGGCACCCATTACTTCGTTGTTACCCAACTTTGTTTTGGTCTGTCCTTCGAACTGTGGTTCGGCAACTTTAACGGAAATAACGGCAGTCAGACCTTCGCGGAAGTCGTCTCCCGATATTTCAACTTTCACCTTTTCCAGCATCTTGCTGTCTTCGGCGTATTTCTTCAGCGTACGGGTCAGTGCACGGCGGAAACCGGCAAGATGCGTACCTCCTTCGATTGTATTGATATTATTGACATAGGAATGTACATTTTCGGAGAATCCTGTATTGTACATAATGGCTATTTCAATAGGTATTCCCTGCTTCTCAGAGTTCAGATAGATAACGTCGTTGATCAAGTGTTCACGTGAAGACTCGATGAAGCGTACAAACTCTCTCAGCCCTTCTTCGGAATAGAATACTTCACTCTTGAAGCTACCGTCTTCTTCATTCACTACCCGACGGTCGGTCAGTGAAATGCGGAGACCTGCATTCAGGTATGCCAGCTCACGCAGACGTGAAGCCAGTATTTTATAATCATACACCGTTTCGGTAAAGATTGTATCATCCGGCCAGAATTGTTGGCGGGTTCCTGTAATATCCGATACACCCACTTCTTTCACAGAATAAAGCGGCTTACCAATTTCATATTCCTGCTGATAGATTTTACCATTGCGGAATACCTGTGTAGTCATGTGTGTTGACAGTGCATTTACGCAAGACATACCTACACCGTGCAAACCTCCGGAAACTTTATACGACCCTTTGTCGAACTTACCTCCGGCGTGCAGAACGGTCATCGCTACTTCCAGTGCCGACTTCTTTTCTTTTTCATGATAGTCGACCGGAATACCACGTCCGTTGTCCTGTACGGTGATTGAATTATCTTCGTTGATTGTCACTTCGATGTGGTCGCAATACCCGGCCAGTGCCTCGTCAATGGAGTTATCAACGATTTCGTATACCAAGTGGTGAAGTCCCTTGACGCTGATGTCACCAATGTACATCGCAGGGCGTTTTCTTACTGCTTCAAGACCTTCCAATACT
>ENA-OQIG01000305-OQIG01000305.1-human-gut-metagenome-genome-assembly--contig:-NODE-305-length-29243-cov-1.921246_pt1 | contig 29243 bp, 32 predicted proteins | sample MGYA00242576_ERZ504741 | MGnify/ENA primary metagenome ERZ504741 (study PRJEB26092, sample SAMD00036436) | human gut metagenome | host: Homo sapiens | study: EMG produced TPA metagenomics assembly of... | reverse complement strand
CAGATGAAAAAACAAAGTTGTTTTGTTAGTCTTCTGATGCTCCTCCTATTATTCCCTTTAGGAGCGTTTGCACAGCAACAAATGATTAAAGGACAAGTGGTGGATGATAGTGGTGAATCTATTATCGGAGCCACAATCATGGTGAAAGGGGCCAAAGAAGGGACTTTGACCGATTTTGACGGAAATTTCTCTCTGAAAGGTAAAGTCGGCACGACATTGTCCATTTCTTATGTAGGTTATTCTCCTCTTGAAGTGAAAGTGAAGAAACTTGAAGGTAACCGTTTCGTATTAAGAGAAGATGCAAAGGTGCTCGATGAGGTAGTGGTTGTAGGTATGGACAAGCAGAAGCGCAGCACTATTACGGCTGCCGTTGCTACGGTAAGTTCGGAAGCAATCGCCAGTCGTCCGGTAACGGACTTGACCAGTGCCTTCAGGGTAATGTCGCAGGCTTGAATTTTTCAACAGATGCAGTCGCTGATGGTGTCGGCGGTGAAATGGGTGCTGAAATCAAGTTCAATATTCGTGGTACGGGTTCTATTAATAAAGGAGAACCTTATGTGCTGATCGACGGAGTTGAGCAGAGCCTTCAGAATGTGAATCCTAACGATATTGAAACGATCAGTATATTGAAAGATGCTTCTGCAGCTGCTGTTTATGGTGCCCGTGCTGCCTATGGTGTGATTATTGTTACTACCAAAAGCGGTGGAAAGGATAAAACACGTGTCTCTTACAATGGAACAGTCGGCTTCAGTTCACCTATCAATATGCCCAAAATGATGAACTCTCTGGAGTTTGCTCATTATATAAACGAACGCAATGATAATGATGGCAAGAAACACGAGATTTCTGACGCACTCATAGAAAAGATGGAAGGGTTTATGAAGAATCCTTATTCCACGGAATTTCCGGGTATCGAACCTAATCAGAATAAGACCAACTGGGCATCATCAAAGGATGCGGTATATGCCAATACCGACTGGTTTGATTATTATTTTAAGGATGCTTCCATTCGTCATTCCCACAATCTGAGTATATCCGGCGGTTCTGATAAGGTCAGCTATTATGTAGGTTTAGGCTATATTTATCAGGAAGGTCTGATGGATAAGTAGATGATAACCTGAGTAAATACAATGTGAATACGAAATTTCAGATTAATGCTAATAAATGGTTGAAGTTCAACTTCAACAACAACCTGACATTGAATATTCTGAAGCGTCCGATGGCGAACCAAACCATCTTTTATGGAACCATTGGTCAGACTATACCGAATGCCCCGACTCATTATCCCATTGAGTCGAAATATAATGATGCTTCAGAGTTCCGTTATCTGAAAGAATCACATTATGTAGAAAACCGTATTTCCGATGCTATGTCTTTCTCCGCTACCATCACTCCGCTCCAAGGATGGGATATTGTAGGAGAAATGAAAGTCCGTTTCGATGTGGAAGATAATAGCTTCAAACGTGGTTATCCTACTTACGAAAAACCCGACGGAGAGTTATCGATAGATAAGTCGACCAAGCAGGGATACGTATATCCGGGTATGAACTGGAAAAATTCCCGCTGGGGATCTTACACCCGTGGGAATGCCTTCGACTATTATCTTTCTCCGAATATACTCTCTTCTTATATTTTTGGCTGGGGCGACCATACCTTTAGGGCAATGGCAGGTTTTCAGATGGAACTGCAGGAAACTCTGACGGTTATACTTATAAAGACGGTCTGCTGACCAGTGACATTTTCTCGTTTGCCAATGCCAATGGTAACCTTTCCGGCAATGAAGACCGCACTCACTGGGCACGATGGGTATGTATGCCAAGTTGAACTGGAACTATCAGGAGGTATATTTCCTGGAATTTAGCGGACGCTATGACGGTTCTTCCCGTTTTGCTCCGGGACATCGTTGGGGATTCTTCCCTTCTTTCTCCGCCGGTTATGATATGGCACGTACCGATTATTTCAAGGGATGGAACCTTCCGTTCTCCCAGTTGAAGCTACGTGTGTCTTATGGACGTCTGGGTAATCAGAATGGTGCCGGATTGTATGACTATCTTGGATTTATGAATCTGGTTCCTGATTCTCCCGACTCTTGGTTACTGCCGGGAGTAAGTGATACTCCGTCCAAAGGAGTACTTGCCAGAACACCTAAAATGATCAGTCCTTATATCACATGGGAGAAAGTGGATAATGCCAATCTTGGTATTGACCTGATGCTGTTCAGAAACCGACTTCTGTAACTGCCGATATTTATCAGCGTACAACCCGCGATATGATCGGTCCGGCTGAGGCAATACCTTCTATCAGCGGTATTAATACTGAAGACCGTTCGAAAATAAATAATGCAACTTTGCGCAATCGTGGCTGGGAATTATCGGTCAACTGGCAGGATAGACTGAAATGTGGCTTTAGCTACGGTATCGGGTTCAATATTTCCGATTATAAGGCTGTAGTTACGAAATATAATAATCCCGAAGGCCTGCTTTACAATAATCATACCGGTCTGGCACGTAACAAAGGTTACTATGAGGGAATGGATATCGGCGAAATCTGGGGATTCCAGGCCGATGACCTCTTCCGAACCAACCGTGAAGTGGATGAATACCTCAAAACGGTAGACCTTAGTTTCTTTAAGCCGGGTGATAAGTGGCAACGAGGCGATGTGAAATATATAGATTCAAATCACGACGGAAAAGTCGATTCGGGCAAGGGTACACTGGCAGATCACGGTGACCTGAAAGTGATCGGTAATGCTACTCCCAAATATTCTTTTGGATTCAACCTGAATGCAGGCTATAAAGGATTTGAAGTATCTGCTCTTTTCCAAGGGGTGGCCAAACGGCAATTCCCCATCTCCGGTGCAGCTTATTTCTTTGGTGGAAATAGCTATTTCAAGGAACATCTGGACCATTTCAATGCTCAGAATCCTGAAGGATATTTACCACGTCTGACGGATGATAAACAGACTCTGGCAGCCAATACAGGCTACAATACCACCCGTTACTTGCTGAATGCAGCTTATATGCGCCTAAAGAATCTGACGGTGTCTTATTCGTTCAAGCCTCAGCTGGTGCAACATATCGGACTGAGTAATTTGAGAGTATACGTCACTTGTGATAACCTGTTTACTGTTTCTAAATTGCCGAAACAGTTTGATCCGGAAACACTGAATCAGGTGAACGGATGGGTAGGCGGCAGTAATGACACTGCCCCGGCACTTACTTCACCATTGAATGCCAATGGTAACGGACGTGTATATCCTATGAACCGGAACTTTGTATTTGGAATTGATGTCACATTTTAATTAGAGAGGAACTATTATGAAAAAGAAGATAATTATTCTAACTGCTTTTATGGGACTGATGCTGTCTGCTTGTTCCGACTTTCTGGACCGGAAACCATTGACGCAGCCAGATAACACTACCTTCCTGTCAGGACGGGAACAGGTAGAGAACTATATCAATGCTTTATACCCGGCATTGCCCGCTCCGGCACAGTATGGAATGGGTGTCAGGGAGAAGAGGTGAACAGCGACAATATTCTGGCGGAAAAGTATGATATGCGCCTGAATGGTGAAAATAATTTGTTCAGCGGCTCGTCCGACTGGAAGAAGGGGTATGAGAACCTGCGTGATGTCAACTATTTCTTCTACTATTATTGTGTTCCTGAAATAGAGGAAACAGCCGAGATACAATCTTTGCGAGGAGAAGCTTATTTCTTACGGGCTTACTGGCACTTTTATTTGCTAACCCGCTTTGGGATATACCTATTATGGATGATTTTTGGGATGGGAATGCCACAGTTGCCGGTTTACAAATTCCGGCTACTAAGCGTTCGGATGTGGCACGGTTCATTCTGAGCGATCTGAAGGCTGCTATAGGCGAGCTTCCCGAAACTCGGGCAAGTCTGTTTTCCCGTAGTAAATATCAAGGATTGCGTATTAACAAGGAGGCGGCTATTATTCTCGCTATGCGGGTAGCGCTTTACGAAGGTTCATGGGAAAAATATCACAAAGGAACAGAGTTCGCCAAAGAGGATAATTCCGCAGAATTTTATCAGGAAGTATTGAACTGGGGTGATCAGCAACTTTTCCCTGCCGGTCTGACCTTGAATACAAAGGATTCTGATAAGGAAGCTATCAGTGCGGAAGACGCTTTTGCACATTTGTTTAATAAGAAAGATCTCTCTGGGATTCAAGAGGCTGTTTTCTGGAAAAAGTACTCTTTGAATGATGGTATCTTCAATGCTTTGGGAGGCTTACTTTCCAGTGGTGTGGTCAATACCGACGGCCCGGCAGGATTATCAAAATCTTTGGTTGATAATTATTTGTATACCGATGGTACTTTTATTGATCCTGCTGAACTGAAATTTAAGGATTTCAATCAAATGTTTAAAGATCGGGATGCGCGGCTTCTTGCTACAGTGATGCATACAGGCTGTAAATATCGCTCGAATGCAGGAGCTACTGCTTCTAAGCCAATGAACGTCAGAGCTTATGATCCTACAGGTACTAAGGAAGAAATAAAACTGAAGAATGATGATATCGTATCTCCGAGTTTGAATGGCAACGGGAACAGTAAAAACGTTACAGGATTTCATATTCGGATGGGCATCGATACAACTTATGTAGACGGTAACAGTGAAACAGCCATTATTATGTTCCGCTATGCGGAAGGATTGCTCTGCTATGCGGAAGCAGCAGCAGAACTCAATAAATATGATGATAATGTAGCCGCAAAAACGATAAAAGCGTTGCGTGAAAGAGCAGGTGTGAAATATATTACTCCGACAACCGATCCCAATTTCCCATTTACGGGAATTAGTCCTGTTATTCAGGAGATTCGCCGTGAGCGGCGTTCGGAACTGGCTCTTCAAGGGTTCCGTCTGGATGATTTGATGCGTTGGGCAGGTGCCGGAACTCTGAAAGGAATAGATGGCCGCGGCAGAGGTGCCTATCTGGGTAAAGAGGGGATTCTGTACCGGAGTTTTTCACCCGAGGGACAAGAGTCACTAAAGCTCGTATTGAAGGATAATGAGGGTTGGATGGACCCATTGCAGCAATACTTGCCTAATGGATACCTTTTCGATCTGAAACGGGACTATTTATTGCCGATTCCACAGGATGAACTACAATTAAATCGCCAGTTACGTCAAAATCCGGGTTGGGAGAATGTAAGTGAATAAATACCTCATTTTATAAACTATACTATTATGATAAAAAGAATATTATATACATTTTTACCCGTTTGCCTGCTTGCAACAGGATTTGCAGGTTGTGATGACGATGCGGTAGAACCATTGCCGGAGACTGTACCGTTGATTATAGAAGCAAGTGGAAAAAGCTTTGTGATGGGAGAAGAACTGACTCTTACCGTCAAAGTTAATGATGAAAAGAATCCGCAATTGACGACTAATGAAGATTTTGATGTGTATCTGACCGCTAAAGACGGGGAAATGGATGTATCGAAAATCGCATTTAAAGATTTTCCTTCGATGGTTACGGTCCCCAAAGGGGTGAGTAGCTTCGATATTAAATTGCCGATTGTGGAAAGTGGTCTTGAACCGAAACAGAAATTAACTGTGAACGTGACTGCCTTCGTGCGTGGCTATGCCATGACTAATCCTACTCAAACGGTGGTGGTCTCCGACCACTATTATACAGTAGTGTCACTGAAGAACAATTCGGATAATATAATTAATGAAGGTGATGAGTTTACTATTCAGGTGCAGACTCCTGTTCCGGTGAAAGACGATATGGATATTAACATCACTATTCCTGATGATCAAAAGAGTCTCTATGAAACGTTGCCTCCTGTTACATTGACAGTAAACGCAGGTGAAACTTTGGCAGAGGCAAAAGTGAAGACGAAACATAACCTCAGTCCTACACAGCACGAAACGTTGGTACTGAATTTTACAACTATTTCTGTTATGTATCCGCTGGATAATGATAAAATGGAAATCATCATGAAAGACCTCGAAGCAGGAAAGGGTAGTAAACTTCTTGACGAACGCTGGGTATATGATCATCCGGGGATCCCGTTTGCTTCCAGTGGAAGGCAGACGGCTGTGGTTGAGCAATATGGCGATGCTGTTTTAATGAAGGAGTTGGATGCGCATCCTAATGCGGACTTGGCTGCAGCAGGCTGGAAATTCTATAATGCGTGGGAATTCCATAGTGTGGGAAATTCGGGCGACATGTGGAACAATGGCAACTCTTTTGGTAATAAAGTACCTCTGTTCCTGGCGGCACGTAATACCGTGATCGTTCAGAACCATGCTGCTTGTATAAACGAACAGTTCTCAAAGATTACGGACGACGGCTATCTGCGAATGATAGAAATGAAAGTACCGTCAAATGCTACGGCTCCTGCATCAGGGCAAAGAGATTATGGTACAGCAGCTTTCTATGGTTGTGGAACGGGTTCTCCGTGGAAGTCCAACAGTCAGTTGATATCAGAAGGTTGCAGAATGGAAATCCGTGCCCGTCTTCGTGGGCAGAAGAATGGCTTTAATATGGGTATCTGGCTGGTTTCTGATGAATCTGCCGGTCAGAAATCTTATTCGGAAATAGATATTCTTGAAAATCCTGTCGGTCCTGTAACCGGAGACAGAGCACATCAGACATTCCATACCGGTCCTACTACAACTGATAATAAACCAAAACTGCTAATAATACAATCAATATGACTGAATGGAATATTTATTGGGTAGAGTGGCGTTCGGATACGGAAGTTGCAATAGGTATCAACGGAGAAGAAACCGTAACCTTGAAGAAGAGCGAATGTACCGAAGAGGAGTGGACCTTTACGAATGCAAAGAATGAGAAGGGACTTAAGTTCATCCTCACTATGGGTGCACCTAATAAATGGGGACTTGGCGGTGGAACAGAAACAGGCGGAGTATGGTCTCCTGATGCCGGCTGGGATTCCGGATTCGCAAGTTACAATAATTATGAGCGAGATAAGGAAAACGACGCTATCCCTCGTCTGGAGATTGATTGGGTTCGTACATACATCAATAAAGCTACGGTAGCAGATTATGAACTGGGTAAAGCTAAAAATGGTACTAAGTTCTATTAATCAATAATCCGTATTATCAATCATCCGGGGGAATCCCGCAAGTATTCTCCGGATGATTTCTTTTAAATCAATGAATAAATAAAATGAAGTATACTTATATAATTCCTGTCACCGGATTGGCTGCTGCAGCTTGTAGTTGTACTTCGGTAAAAAAAGAGGCTGCACAGAAGCCACTGAACATCGTCTATATCATGACCGATGATCATACAGCACAAATGATGAGTTGCTATGATACCCGATATATGGAAACTCCCAATCTTGACCGCATAGCGGAAGAAGGAGTACTCTTTACCAACAGCTTTGTGGCTAATTCTCTGAGCGGACCAGCCGTGCCTGCATGATAACGGGCAAGCACAGTTGTGCCAACAAATTCTATGATAACACCACTTGTGTATTCGATAGTGCTCAACAGACATTCCCCAAATTGTTGCAAAAAGCCGGATATCAGACCGCATTGGTAGGCAAATGGCATCTTGAAAGCTTCCTTCCGGATTTAACTACTGGGAAATAGTTCCCGGTCAGGGCGATTACTACAATCCGGATTTCATTACACAGAACAACGACACCATCCGGAAGCACGGATATATCACAAATCTGATTACCGATGATGCCATTGACTGGATGGAACACAAACGTGATCTTGATAAACCTTTTTGCCTGTTGATTCATCACAAAGCGATTCATCGCAACTGGTTGGCAGATACGTGTAATCTGGCTTTGTATGAAGATAAGACCTTCCCGTTACCGGATAATTTCTTCGACGATTATGAGGGACGTCCGGCTGCCGCCTCACAGGAAATGAGCATTGCCAAAGATATGGATATGATCTACGATCTTAAAATGCTGCGTCCTGATAAAGACTCCCGCCTGAAAGCCTTGTATGAAAAGTATATCGGACGGATGGACAAAGCACAGCGTGCCGCATGGGATAAGTTTTATGATCCGATCATAGCCGATTTCTACCGGCAGAACCTGCAGGGGAAAGAACTTGCCAACTGGAAATTCCAGCGTTATATGCGCGACTATATGAAGACGGTGAAATCATTGGATGACAATGTCGGTAGAGTATTCGACTATCTGAAAAAGAAGGGATTACTGGACAATACACTGGTAGTTTATACTTCCGATCAAGGCTTCTACATGGGTGAGCATGGTTGGTTTGACAAACGTTTCATGTACGAAGAGTCCATGCGTACTCCTCTTATCATGCGCCTGCCGAAAGGCTTTGACCGCAGGGGAAAGATCACGGAAATGGTGCAGAACATCGACTATGCCCTACCTTCCTCGAACTTGCCGGAGCTCCTGTGCCCGAAGACATCCACGGAGTGTCACTTGTTCCGTTGCTGAAAGGCGAACATCCTCAGGACTGGCGGACAGCTTATATTATCATTTCTATGAATATCCTGCCGAACACATGGTGAAACGCCATTACGGCATACGTACCGAACGCTATAAACTGATTCATTTTTATAATAACATCAACTGGTGGGAACTTTACGACCTGCAGGCTGATCCTACGGAGATGCACAACCTTTACGGTCAACCCGAATATGAATCCATCGCCGAAGAACTGAAAGTAGAAATGGAAAAACTGCAGGAACAGTATAATGATCCGGTCCGTTTCTCCCCTGAGAGAGACAAGGAATAATAATAAAACTGACTATCATGACGAAATACATCTTAATCATTCTCATGCTACTGGCACCTATAGCGGGGGCAAGCGCTGATAACTTAACACCATCCCCTATTTCAATAGTTCCTTGTCCGGTACGTGTAGTACCGGGCAAGGGTAACTTTACCTTTTCCGACAAGACAGTCTTTTCCGTAGAAAACCATGAACAGGCGGTTATCGCCCGTAACTTTATAGACTTATTTAAAAAAAGCTCAGGGATAATTCCTCAGTTGACAATGGGTAGCAGTGAGAAGAGTCATGTTCGTTTTACGACTGACTCTTCTCTAAAAAGTGAAGCATACCTGCTGGAAGTTACCCCGCAGCAGATTTTGGTGAAAGCTTCCGATACGAAAGGATTTTTCTACGCATTGCAGACGATCCGTTTACTGCTGCCACCTGCTATCGAAGGCAATCAACGGGCAAAGTGCCTTGACTGGAATATTCCCACAGTGACTATTCAGGATGAACCACGCTTTGGTTATCGGGCACTGATGTTGGATGTCGCCCGATTCTTTATTCCTAAAGAGAACGTTTTGCGTATCATCGATTGTATGGCGATGCTCAAAATCAATACTCTCCATTTTCATCTGACGGATGACAACGGCTGGAGGCTGGAAATCAAGAAATATCCCCGTCTGACGGAAACAGGAGCCTGGCGGGTCAACCGTATGGATGTTCCTTTCTATTTCCGGCGCAATCCGGAACCGGGAGAACCTACGCCTATCGGAGGATTCTATACACAGGAGGATGTAAAGGAGATGGTGGCTTACGCTGCCGAACGGCAGATAGAAATTATTCCCGAGATTGATATGCCTGCCCATAGTAATGCTGCATTGGCTGCTTATCCGGAATTGACCTGTCCGATAGTAAAGAGTTATATCGGGGTGATCCCGGGTTTGGGTGGAGGCAATTCAGGAGTGATCTACTGTGCGGGAAAAGATAGTGCCTTTACTTTTTTGCAGAATGTTCTGGATGAAGTGATGGCTTTGTTTCCTTCCCGCTATATCCATCTGGGAGGTGATGAAGCGCAAAAAGGATATTGGGAAAAGTGCCCGCTTTGTCAGGCACGGATGAAAAATGAACATCTGGACAATGAAGAAGACTTGCAAGGTTACTTTATGAAACGGATGAGTGACTACGTGTGCAGCAAAGGACGAAAAGTGATTGGCTGGGACGAACTGACCAACAGTAGTTTCCTGCCCGAAGGCGTTATCATCCAGGGATGGAGAGGACTGGGAACGGCTGCTCTGAAAGCAGCGGAGCAAGGGCATCCGTTCATCATGACACCCGCACGTATCATGTATCTGATTCGTTATCAGGGACCGCAATGGTTTGAACCTCAAACCTACTTTGGTAATAATACGTTGAAGGATATTTATGATTATGAACCGGTGCAGGCAGACTGGAAGCCGGAGTACGCTTCTTTACTCATGGGCGTGCAGGCATCCATGTGGACAGAGTTCTGCAATAAACCTGAAGACGTGGATTATTTAGTATTTCCCCGTCTGGCTGCATTGGCGGAGATAGCATGGACACAGCCGGAGAAAAAGGATTGGACTTCATTTCTGAAAGCAATGGATATTTATAATGAACATCTGACGGCAAAAGGAATTGTCTATGCCCGTTCGATGTATAATATTCAGCACACGGTGACTCCCGAAGATGGAGCACTGAAAGTGAAACTGGAATGTATCCGGCCGGATGCAGAAATACATTATACGACAGATGGCAGTGAACCTATAGCTACTTCACCTCTTTATAAAGAAAAATTGGCCGTAAAAGAGACATTGAATCTTAAAAGTGCTAACTTTTGTGAAAGGCAGACAAATGGGAAAGACACTGACGCTTCCTGTTCGTTGGAATCTGGCAACCGCCAAACCTGTGTCGGGATGTAATCCGAATGAGAAACTTCTGACTAACGGGATACGTGGAAGCCTGAAGTATTCGGACTTTGAATGGTGTTCTTGGACGAATAATGATTCTATCTCTTTTACTATAGATATGGAGAAGATGGAGAAGGTGAATACCTTCACTATTGGTTGCATAACCAGTTATGGTATGGCTGTACATAAACCGCGCTTGATAGAGATTGCGGTATCCGGTGATAATAAAACTTTCGATAAGGCAGGAGAACGGACCTTTACTCCGGAAGAGATTTTCCGTGAAGGTAATTATATTGAGGATATATCGATAAGTTTGGGAGGCGTTGAAACCCGCTATATAAGGGTAACGGCAAAAGGATAGGAAAATGTCCTGATAACCATGTCCGTCCCGGGCAGGAGGCAAGAGTGCATTTTGATGAAGTGATGATAGAATGATAAAAATGAATAATTTGTTGAAACCATTTTTCTTAATGATGCTGGCGGCGCCGCTATCATTTCCACTACGGCACAACAGCAACAGCCTGAATGGCAGAGCCAGTATGCCGTAGGATTGAACAAGCTCGATCCTCATACTTATGTATGGCCTTATGCAGATGCTTCGGAGGTGGAGAAAGGCACATTCGAGCAGTCACCTTATTATATGAGTCTGAACGGGCAGTGGAAGTTCCATTGGGTGAAGAATCCGGACACTCGTCCAAAAGATTTTTATAAGCCGTCGTACTATACAGGTGGATGGCAGATATAAAGGTGCCGGGAAACTGGGAACGTCAGGGATATGGTACGGCTATTTATGTGAATGAGACGTACGAGTTTGATGATAAGATGTTTAATTTCAAAAAGAATCCTCCTTTGGTACCTTACAAAGAGAACGAGGTCGGTTCTTATCGGCGGACTTTTAAAGTGCCTGCCGGATGGGAAGGACGTCGTGTGGTACTCTGCTGTGAAGGAGTGATATCGTTTTATTATGTATGGGTAAACGGTGAGTTTCTCGGATACAATCAAGGTTCCAAGACTGCTGCCGAATGGGATATCACGGACAAGCTCACCGACGGAGAAAATACGATTGCGCTTGAAGTATATCGCTGGAGTTCGGGAGCATATTTGGAATGTCAGGATATGTGGCGATTGAGTGGTATTGAACGGGATGTGTATCTTTACAGCACTCCCGAACAATATATTGCCGATTACAAGGTGACTTCCCTTCTCGAAAAAGAACATTACAAAGAGGGTATCTTCGAACTGGAGGTGGCAGTCGGAGGAACGGCTTCGGGAACGTCCTCCATTGCTTATACATTGAAAGATGCTTCGGACAAGACAGTGCTGGAAGGAAGCCGGAAGCTGGAATCACATGGATCGGGCAATCTGATCGTATTCGATGAACAGCGCCTTCCTGATGTGAGAAGATGGAATGCGGAGCATCCCGAACTTTATACCTTGTTGTTGGAGTTGAAAGATGCCGGAGGAAAGGTTACGGAAATAACCGGAACAAAAGTCGGGTTCAGAACTTCTGAGATAAAGAACGGACGTTTCTGTATAAACGGTGTGCCTGTATTGGTGAAAGGTGTTAACCGGCACGAACATTCGCAACTCGGACGTACAGTAAGCAAAGAACTGATGGAACAGGATATCAGGTTAATGAAACAGCATAACATCAATACGGTACGCAACTCGCATTATCCGGCACATCCCTACTGGTATCAGCTTTGCGACCGTTACGGACTTTATGTGATTGATGAGGCTAATATTGAATCGCACGGTATGGGTTATGTCCTGCCTCTCTTGCAAAGGACAGTACGTGGCTTCCTGCCATATAGACCGTACACGCCGTATGTATGAACGTTCGAAGAATCATCCCTCTGTTGTCATCTGGTCGCTCGGTAATGAAGCCGGCAACGGAATCAATTTCGAACGTACGTATGACTGGCTGAAATCGGTGGAGAAAAACCGTCCGGTACAATACGAACGTGCGGAAGAAAACTATAATACCGATATCTATTGCCGGATGTATCGCAGTGTGGATGTGATCAGAAATTATGTGGCACGCAAGGATATTTATCGTCCTTTCATTCTTTGCGAGTATTTGCATGCAATGGGCAATAGCTGCGGCGGAATGAAAGAATACTGGGAGGTCTTCGAAAATGAGCCGATGGCACAAGGAGGTTGTATCTGGGACTGGGTAGATCAGTCGTTCCGTGAAGTAGACAAGGATGGTAAATGGTATTGGACATACGGAGGAGATTACGGGCCGAAAGATGTGCCCAGCTTTGGAAACTTCTGTTGCAATGGGTTGGTAAATGCTGTCCGGGAACCTCATCCGCATTTGCTGGAAGTAAAGAAGATCTATCAGAATATAAAGAGCACACTGATTGATAAAAAGAATCTGACGGTTCGTGTGAAGAACTGGTTCGACTTCTCTGATTTGAATGAATATATCCTGCATTGGAAGGTGACGGGAGATGATGGTACTGTTTTGGCAGAAGGCAACAAGGAGGTGGCATGTGAGCCGCATGCAACGGTGGAGCTTACTTTAGGGGCGGTGCAGCTTCCCAAGACTATCCGTGAAGCTTATCTTGATTTGGGCTGGACACGTAAAAAGTCCACTCCTTTAGTGGACACCGCTTGGGAAATTGCTTATGACCAGTTTGTGCTTCCTGCATCCGGAAAAGTATGGAATGGAAAACCTTCTGAAGCCGGAAAAACGACATTTGAAGTCGATGAAAACACAGGCGCTTTGAAGTCTCTTTGTCTGGACGGAGAAGAGTTGTTGGCTAGTCCGGTCACTATAAGCCTGTTCCGTCCGGCAACGGATAATGATAATCGGGACAGAATGGGTGCAAAACTATGGAGAAAAGCCGGATTGCATACATTGACCCAAAAGGTGGTTTCTCTGAAAGAAAGTAAGACATCCGCTACCGCACAGGTAAATATATTGAATGTGACTGGGAAGAAAGTAGGAGATGCCACATTGGAATATACGCTGAATCACAATGGATCTTTGAAAGTACAGACTACTTTTCAGCCGGACACGACATGGGTGAAATCAATAGCACGACTGGGATTAACGTTTGAAATGAACGATACCTATGGAAATGTGACTTATCTGGGACGTGGTGAACACGAAACATACATTGACAGAAACCAGTCTGGTAAAATAGGTATCTATACTACAACGCCCGAAAAGATGTTCCATTATTATGTTATCCCCCAGTCGACGGGAAACCGCACCGATGTACGTTGGGTGAAGCTGGCAGACGACAGCGGAAAAGGCTGCTGGATAGAGTCTGATTCTCCATTCCAGTTTAGTGCTCTCCCTTTCTCTGATTTATTATTGGAGAAGGCACTTCATATCAATGACTTGGAACGTAATGGCAGGATTACCGTACATTTGGATGCTAAGCAGGCAGGTGTAGGTACTGCTACATGCGGACCGGGGGTGTTGCCGCCGTATCTGGTTCCGTTGGGAAAGCAAACATTACTTTCACCATTTATCCCGTGAAGTAAGGAAGAGTGATGAAAACTTAAATTTATAAATGCGATGAATAAATTATCTGAGAAAAACACAACCCGTTTGGCATCGTTGGATATCCTTCGTGGCTTTGACCTGTTTCTTCTTGTCTTCTTTCAGCCGGTGTTTGCGGCGTTGGTACGACAGTTGAACTTGCCGTTTCTCAATGATATCCTTTATCAGTTTGATCATGAAGTGTGGGAGGGATTCCGTTTTTGGGATCTTGTGATGCCGTTGTTCCTCTTTATGACAGGCGCTTCGATGCCGTTTTCACTGTCAAAGTACGTCGGTATGTCCGGCAGTTACTGGCTCGTCTATCGGAGGATTCTGAGGCGGGTGTTTCTGCTGTTTATTTTCGGAATGATTGTTCAGGGAAATCTGCTTGGACTGGACAGCAGTCATATTTATCTCTATTCAAATACTTTGCAGTCTATTGCTGTCGGCTATCTCATTGCGGCAGTCATTCAGTTACATTTTTCATTCAGGTGGCAGATAGGAATCACTTTATTGTTGCTTTTCATATACTGGATTCCCATGACATTTTTGGGTGACTTCACACCGGCTGGAAACTTTGCCGAACAGGTGGACAGATGTGTCTTAGGTCGTTTCAGAGATGGTGTTTTCTGGAATGAAGACGGAACGTGGAGCTTTTCACCTTATTACAATTACACATGGATATGGAGCAGTCTGACATTCGGAGTGACTGTCATGCTCGGAGCTTTTGCCGGAAAGATTATGAAAGAAGGGAAAGCGAACCGTAAAAAGGTGGTACAGACTCTGTCGGTCATTGGTGTGCTTTTAGTAGGGCTGGCGATGCTTTGGAGTTTGCAGATGCCCATCATTAAGCGTTTGTGGACAGGTAGTATGACATTACTATCCGGTGGTTATTGCTTTCTGTTGATGGCATTATTTTATTATTGGATTGACTATAAAGGACACAGCCGCGGGTTGAACTGGCTGAAAGTGTATGGTATGAATTCCATCACGGCTTATCTGTTGGGCGAAGTGGTGAACTTCCGTTGCATTGCTGATTCGGTCAGTTACGGGTTGAAACAATACATCGGAGATTATTATCCCGTATGGCTTACTTTTGCTAATTATCTTATTCTTTTCTTCCTGTTGAGAATGATGTATAAACGTGGCTTGTTTTTAAAAGTTTAGTGGAGCGGTAATCTCTCCTCTCTTAAAATAAAAAGAGCCATTTTAATCCCGAAAAGCAGGAGATAAAATGGCTCTTTCTTTATGTTGGAATCTCTTTATTTCATGACTTCTTCCGCTCTATCCAGCGCTATCTTGAAGTTCGGGCAGATATTTTCTTTTCCCAGCAATTCATAGAATCCGGATTCTCCAGTACCTTATATACTTTCTCATTGACTCCGGAAAGAATGACGGTAATCTTTTCTTTCTGCGACATTTCGCAAAGTGTAGTTAGATTATGAATACCTGTGGAGTCGATGAACGGAACTTTACGCATACGGATGATGCGTACATTCGGACGGTCTCCCAGCTGCGCCATCGTTTCTTCGAACTTTGTAGCGATACCGAAGAAGTAAGGGCCGTTGATCTCATATACTTCCACTCCTTTAGGATCATGATGTTTTCTTCGTTGACGGCGATATCCGATTCTTTATTCGGGTCGATCTCATCCGTAATGACGGAGATTTCAGTAGTTTCCATGACACGTTTCATGAAGAGTACGCAGGCGATGATCAGTCCTACTTCGATGGCAACTGTCAAGTCGAAGATAACAGTGAGGAAGAAAGTAATCAGCAGTACGGTGACATCGGATTTCGGATTCTTCAGTAAAGCCTTGAAGACGCGCCAGCCGCTCATATTATAAGATACGATGACCAGTACTCCGGCAAGGCAAGCCATCGGAATATACTGTGCCAGCGGCATCAGGAAAAGAAGAATCAGAAGAAGGACAATCGCATGGATAATACCTGCAATCGGCGTCTTACCTCCATTGTTGATATTCGTCATCGTACGGGCAATAGCTCCGGTAGCGGGGATACCTCCGAACAATGGCGCTACGATATTTGCCGCACCCTGTGCGATTAGTTCCGTGTTGGAATCATGACGGTCGCCTATCACACCATCGGCTACGGTGGCAGACAAGAGTGATTCAATAGCTCCCAGCACTGCAATAGTGATAGCTACCGGAAACAGATTTTTGATAGCTTCCCAATCCAAAGCCGGTACAACGGCATCCGGCAATTCTGACTTAATGGTGAAACGGTCGCCGATGGTCGGAATGCAATCTATTCCGCCATAAGTCTTCATCAGATAGACGGCCACTGTCACTACAATAATGGCAATCAGCGATCCGGGAATTTTTTTAGAAAACCGGGGAGTGATTGCAATGATAATGATGCTGACAATACTTACAATGGTATTCCACCAATTCACGGTATCGAAATGACGGAAATAAATCATCCATTTCCCGACAAAGTCTCCCGGTACTTTTTCACCTCCGAAAGACAGGCCGAAGATATCGGCAATCTGCGTAGTAAAAATGGTAACGGCAATAACCGCTGGTGAAACCGACGATAATGGGATACGGAATAAACTTGATAACGGCTCCGAGCTTGAACACTCCTAATAATATAAGGAGAACACCTGCCATAAGCGTCGCCACAATCAGTCCGGCTTCGCCATATTGCTGGATGATGCCGTAGATGATCACAATGAAAGCTCCTGTCGGTCCGCCGATCTGGACTTTGCTTCCTCCCAGCAGAGAGATGATGAATCCGGCAATAATAGCAGTGATAATACCTTTCTCGGGCGATACTCCCGAAGCAATACCGAAGGCGATGGCCAGTGGAAGTGCTACGATGCCGACAATGACGCCTGCCATCAGGTCCGCCATAAACGTTTCTTTCGAATAATTCTTTAAACAAGAAACCAATTTGGGTTTAAATTCAAATAACTTCATTTCTGTGAATTATTATATATAATTTGCTCTTTTGCAAAGTAGAGGTTGCAAAATTACGCAAAATAATCGAGATAAGTATGTTTAGCAACATGCTATTTGATTGTTGATAGGTTTTATCTATGAATCGATAGTTTTTATTCATCAAGAAAAGGGAGCTTATTACGAACAAATCGCTTATATTTGCGTTATAAATAGTACGACAAGTTACGTTTGGTAATAACCAATTTAAATATAGATTAGAATTATGACTAAAAGTATTAAAGGAACCCAGACAGAGAAGAATCTGCTGACTTCATTCGCAGGAGAATCACAGGCTAGAATGCGTTACACTTATTTTGCAAGTGTTGCAAAGAAGGAAGGTTACGAACAAATTTCAGCAATCTTCACAGAGACAGCTGATCAGGAAAAGGAACACGCTAAACGTATGTTCAAGTTCCTGGAAGGTGGTATGGTAGAAATTACTGCCAGCTATCCGGCTGGTGTGATCGGTAATACACTCGAAAATCTTCGCGCTGCCGCTGCCGGCGAACACGAAGAATGGTCACTGGATTATCCTCATTTCGCTGATGTGGCAGAACAGGAAGGTTTCCCGATGATTGCTGCTATGTACCGCAATATCTCAATCGCTGAGAAAGGCCACGAAGAAAGATACCTGGCTTTCATGAACAACATCGAAAATATGACTGTATTCGCTAAAGAAGGCGAAGTGGTATGCAATGCCGTAACTGCGGTTATATCGAAATCGGTAAGGAAGCTCCTGAAGTTTGCCCGGCATGTTTGCATCCGCAGGCTTATTTCGAGGTGAAGAAAGAAAACTATTAATAATAAGAGGTGTTTATTAGATAATAAAAGTGCCGCTTGCATATGATTGCAAGCGGCACTTTTATTTATTAAGACATTTCATTATCTGACTGTATCATCTCTGTAGATCGTTACAGTCCTTTCTTTCGTAGAGTCATTTTTGATACTGGTCACATCTCCCTTTGTGGTAAAGTACACATAGTTTCCCATATCCATAAATCGATAGACTTTGACTCCGTCATGCTCGAACAAATAGCTGACTTCGTAAGTTCGGTTGTTTTCCGATTTGCCTTGTTTCAATGGGATACCTGTATAGCAGGAACTTACACCTGCCATAACGAATAAAAGAATAAATAGTCTAGTTAATGTTTTCATGATTATTTTTTAGCGTGTGGATAATCAATCGTATAATGCAATCCGCGGCTTTCTTTGCGTTCCATTGCCTGACGCATAATCAGATATCCTACGTTGACCATATTACGCAATTCGCAAATCTCTCTGGAGGCTACGCTGCGTTTGAACAGGCTTTCAGTTTCTTCGTAAATGATATCCAGTCGGTCCCAGGCACGTTTCAGACGAAGGTCGCTGCGGACAATACCTACATAAGTACTCATAATCTGGTTAACTTCCTTCATGCTTTGCGTGATCAGTACCATCTCTTCCGGTGAACGGGTTCCCTCGTCGTTCCATTCGGGGATGGCTTCGTTGTAGGCATACTGGTCTACAACTCTCAGGCTATGCTTGGCGGCAGCGTCGGCATATACGACAGCTTCGATCAGTGAGTTGGAAGCCAGACGGTTACCACCGTGGAGACCGGTGCAGGAGCACTCTCCCACTGCGTAGAGGCGTTCGATAGAAGACTGTCCGTTCAGGTCTACAAGGATACCGCCGCAAAGATAGTGGGCTGCCGGAGCTACCGGAATGTAATCTTTGGTGATGTCGATGCCCAAGCTGAGGCATTTCTCGTAAATATTGGGAAAGTGCTTCTTTGTCTCTTCCGGGTCTTTGTGGGTGACGTCAAGATAAACATGGTCATCACCCGATTTTTCATTCGTTGTCAATAGCACGGGCTACGATATCGCGCGGAGCGAGTGAAAGACGGGGATCGTATTTTTGCATGAACTCCTTGCCGTCCATTGTGCGGAGTACGCCACCGTAGCCACGCATCGCTTCCGTAATCAGGAACGAAGGGCGGTCGCCCGGATGGTACAGGGCGGTGGGGTGGAATTGCACAAACTCCATATCCTTCACTGTACCTTTGGCACGGTAGACCATGGCGATACCGTCTCCGGTAGCGACTAGCGGATTGGTGGTCGTTTTATAAACAGCTCCTACTCCACCGGTGGCCATAAGAGTCACTTTGGCGAGGTAGGTATCTACTTTTCCGGTTTTCGGGTCGAGGATGTAGGCACCGTAGCATTTGATGTCCGGTGTCTGGCGGGTAACAGTTACTCCCAGATGATGTTGGGTCAGTATTTCAACGGCAAACTGGTTTTCGATCACCTCGATGTTCGGATGCCTTTGCACGGCTTTGATCAGGCTGTCCTGAATCTCTGCTCCCGTATTATCTTTATGGTGAAGAATGCGGAACTCGGAGTGTCCTCCCTCGCGGTGCAAGTCAAATTCGCCTTTCTCGTTTTTGTCGAAGTCCACGCCCCATTTGATCAGTTCTTCAATTTGCGCAGGCGCTTCGCGCACTACTTTTTCTACTGCGCCACGGTCACTGATCCAGTCGCCGGCAATCATCGTGTCTTCAATGTGTTTGTCGAAATTATCCACCAGCAGGTTGGTGACGGACGCCACTCCTCCTTGTGCGAAGTACGTATTGGCTTCTTCCAGCCCGCTTTTACAGATAAGAGCAACTTTACCTTGTGCGCCACTTTGAGCGCAAACTCATACCGGCAATTCCGGAGCCGATAACGAGGAAATCGAATTTTCTTACCATAATTTTGTTTATTTCTCACCGCAAAGCTACAAAATAAGTCACTTTCGTTGTTCTTTTCGTTGTCACTAATTCATAAAATTGCTACCTTGCAGGCAAAAATCTGACAAAATGAATCGAATTTTTCATGCCCGCATCGCCTGGTACCAGTATTTTCTGCTGGTGGTGCTTACTGTAAATGCCGTGGGCGCTTTGTGGTGTAAATATATCTTGCCGGCAGTGCTACTAATGCTCCTGCTTATTGTAGTCATCGAACAGATTATTCATACGGTTTACACTGTATCTACTGATGGAGTTCTGGAGATATCCACTGGACGTTTTATGCGTAAAAAAGTAATTCCTATTGCCGAAATCACAGCTATCCGGAAGTATCATTCCATGAAATTCGGAAAGTTTTCGGTGACGAATTATGTCTTGATAGAGTATGGAAACGGAAGTTTGCTTCGGTGATGCCTGTCAAGGAACGTGAATTTGTGGAGTTGATTAAAAAGAGAATGGAACAATAAATTTTATACCTATGAAATACCAAGTCATTATCATCGGTGGCGGTCCCGCAGGATATACAGCCGCCGAAGCTGCCGGCAAAGCCGGTTTGAGTGTACTCCTTATCGAGAAGAATAATTTGGGAGGTGTCTGCCTGAATGAAGGATGCATCCCGACGAAAACGCTGTTGTATTCGGCAAAGACTTACGACAGTGCACGTCATTCCTCGAAATATGCGGTGAATGTCTCCGAAGTCTCTTTTGACTTGCCGAAGATCATTGCCCGTAAAAGTAAAGTGGTGCGCAAACTGGTATTGGGTGTAAAGGCAAAGTTGACCTCCAATAATGTCGCGATGGTGACGGGAGAGGCGCAGATCATAGATAAAAATACAGTTCGCTGTGGCGAAGAAACATACAATGCGGAAAATCTGATCCTTTGTACAGGCTCCGAAACCTTCATCCCTCCTATTACCGGCGTGGAAACGGTGAATTACTGGACGCATCGGGATGCGCTGGACAGTAAGGAGCTGCCTGCCTCCCTTGCCATTGTAGGCGGTGGAGTGATCGGTATGGAGTTTGCATCATTTTTTAATAGTCTCGGTGTGCAGGTAACGGTGATTGAGATGATGGATGAGATTTTGGGAGGAATGGATAAGGAACTGTCTGCATTGCTTCGTGCCGAATATGCAAAGCGGGGCATTAAATTCCTGCTCAGCACTAAAGTTGTCGCTTTATCACAGACGGAAGAGGGTGCGGTTGTTTCATACGAGAATGCAGAAGGAAAGGGCAGTGTTATAGCAGAAAAGCTATTGATGAGCGTTGGACGCCGACCTGTGACGAAAGGTTTCGGACTCGAAAATCTGAATCTGGATAAAACCGGGCGTGGCGCTATCAAGGTCAATGAGAAGATGCAGACTTCGCTGTCCGGCGTTTATGTCTGCGGTGATCTGACAGGCTTTTCTTTGTTGGCTCATACGGCTGTCCGTGAGGCTGAGGTTGCCGTACATTCTATTTTGGGTAAGGAAGATGCAATGAGTTACCGGGCTATCCCCGGCGTTGTTTATACGAATCCGGAGATTGCAGGAGTCGGAGAGACGGAAGAATCGGCCTCAGCAAAAGGAATTACTTATAAGGTGGTGAAACTTCCGATGGCTTATTCCGGTCGTTTTGTGGCGGAGAATGAAGGCGTGAACGGGGTCTGCAAAGTACTGCTGGATGAACAGGAACGGATAATCGGAGCACACGTGCTGGGCAATCCTGCTTCGGAAATCATCACTCTTGCCGGTACTGCCATTGAGCTTGGATTGACTGCCGCCGCATGGAAGAAGGTTGTTTTCCCTCATCCTACGGTAGGAGAGATTTTCCGGGAAGCATTATAAGATTGAGCATAAGCGGATAGCCGTGATATTCGAGATACGGAAGAAGCTGAAGTAGCATGAAAGTTAATGTAGGTTAATGTAGAAGGTTGATGAAGAAGTATTTGTTGTTTTTGGTTTTATCAGTTGCCCTGTTGCCCACATCCGTATGGGGGCAGGCAAATCTTTCTCAGATTGATTCACTAATCAAAAGAATGCTTCCCGAAGCATCCGAAGTCGGCATATCCGTGTATGACCTGACAGCGAAGAAGTCATTATATACTTATCGTGATACGAAACTCTCCCGCCCGGCTTCTACCATGAAGCTGCTCACGGCTATTACAGCCTCTCCCGTCCCGATGCGGACAATCCTTTCCGTACGGAAGTCTGGCACGACGGGTGATAGAGCATGATACGTTGCAAGGCAACTTGTATGTTGTCGGTGGATTCGATCCGGAATTTGACAGTTTGATGATGGATTCATTGATCGAAGAAGTAATCACCTTCCCTTTTTCGGTAATCAACGGACAGGTGTATGGCGATGTTTCGATGAAAGATTCCCTTTATTGGGGGCACGGATGGGCATGGGATGATACTCCGGAGCTTATCAGCCTTATATGTCTCCGTTGATGTTTTGTAAGGGTGCTGTGGAAGTGACGGTGGTTCCCGGCTCTCTACAAGGAGATACGGCAAGCGTTTCCTGCAAGCCTGTGTCTTCTTATTATACCCTGACGAACCGGACAAAGACACGTACTCCTTCTGCCGGAAAATATTCATTATCGAGAGACTGGTTGACCAATGGGAATAATCTGATCGTAACAGGCAATGTTCCTACGTTTAGAAAGGATTTGATAAATGTCTATGATTCAGGGAGCTTCTTTATGCACGCTTTTTTAGAACGTCTCCGTGCTAAAGGAATCGTGGTTCCCGAATCGTACGGTTTTACCGAATTACCGTCCGATGGAGCAGAGCAGATGGCTCGCTGGGAGACTCCGGTGCAGAAGGTCTTGAATCAGTTGATGAAGGAAAGTGATAATTTGAATGCGGAAGCAATGCTTTGCCGGATTGCGTCACAAGCTACAGGAAAGAAACGTGTGACGGCGGAGGATGGCATTGTTGAGATTATGAAACTGGTTCGTAACCTCGGGCACGATCCGAAAGACTATAAGATTGCGGATGGTTGCGGATTGTCTAATTATAATTACCTGTCTCCTGCCCTGTTGGTCGATTTTCTGAAATATGCCTATTCACAATCCGATGTTTTTCAGAAACTGTATAAGTCCCTTCCTGTTGCCGGAATAGACGGAACGCTGAAAAACAGAATGAAGAATACTCCCGCATTCAGAAATGTCCATGCAAAGACCGGTTCGTTTACGGCGATCAATGCCCTTGCCGGTTATCTGAAGATGAAGAACGGACATACCTTGGCTTTTGCATTATGAATCAGAATGTGCTTTCGGCTGCCAAGGCGAGGGCGTTTCAGGATAAGGTTTGTGAGGTGATTATCGGACATTGAAAGGAGCATTGAATAAGGTTGTTGATAGAAATGATAAATATCTGCTGAAAAAAAGTACTCTTTTATTTGAACGTTTGCTTTGCTCGCGTGTATGCTTTGTCAGAACGGTTCTAATTAAGCAATGTTGAATTTAATAAAAGAGTGAATAATGAAAACTATCAAATACTTGTTACTTGTCTTATTGTGCTATTGTAACAGCACAGGTTTATTCTCAAAACAAGGCAAGCTGGGTCCGGACTCTATTGCATCTCAGATTCCTGTAATTCAGAATCAGGCCCGGGAATGGAAACAGAAGATCTATGAAAACCCTAAAGATGAAAAAGCATGGATGTCCTATGCACGAACGATTCAAACACTCAAATCGCTTACTCCCGGCGATGATATAGAAAAGGAAATCAATGAGATGATGGACAAAATGAAAAAAGAGATACCCAATACTGCTACTTATGCCTTGATACAGAATATGATTTTACCTTTTGGAAAAAATGATATGACTTTTGATGAAATTATAGATAAGTGGCTGATGCTGTGATGCATTATCCTGTTTATATGGGCTTGTCTTTTAGCAATAAGGATAGGCTGAAAGACATTTCTACCCGGTGGTATCAATCAGGTGCATATCCTGTTCAGTCTTTAAATTATACCTATAATGAATTGACTTCTGCCGAAAAGGACGCATTGATATTTACTGATGTTAATTGGACGCTGTTTGGAAGTTATCTGCTTCAATATGGAAAGGGATTGTTTGATGATAAAAAAGTAATCCTTTCAGGTTTAATCCTTCCTTCATTTTCTATGAACAGGCTTACGGAGGAATTAGGCATACCGGAGTTCAAAGATACTGACCCTGAATTTTATAAAAGTAAAACTCCTACGGCAACATTTGCAAATGAAATCAAAAAACGTATAGAGCATATTGCCAAATATACCAACCGTCCCATTTATATCTCTGTCTCAACCAATGAAGCTGTGAAAGATCTGCTGAAAGACCATTTATATACTGAAGGTCTGTTAATGAGATATTCTGCCAAACCTTATGATAATCTGGCTATCATGCGTCGCAATTATGAGAATACTTATCTGTTAGATTACTTATACGAGTCTTTTTATCCTGAGACGTTGACGAATGTTTGTCTTGATTTGAAAGGAGTAAAAATGCTTAGCATATATTATGTACCGGCTTTCAAGTCCCTTCTCCAGTTTTATAAGGAATCAGGTGATGTGACTCATTATGATAAGCTTCATGCTTTATTGGAATCTATCATTAAGAAAGCGGATTATTACAATGAGGAAGTACGTGAACGGTATCTTAAAAGTATTAATTTCTAATCGTTCTTCTCATAAAGACTATGAAAAGACTTATATATATATTATTCCTCTTGATAGGTTTTGAGTCAGGCTTTGTTTGCCCAGAAAATAGATACCTTGAGAACTGAACGTCTTGAGCTACGTTTGGAACCCGATTTGGTAGGCTTTATTCCTTGTGGAAAAGAATGGTTTCAAGTTCAAAAAGATGCATGGAAGTTAGAAATCGATAAAGATGTGAGAAATGAAAAAGCGTGGGAGAATTACTATCTTGCGTGCAAAGGAATTTGGGATGAAGACACATTGCTATGGAAGAAAGAACAGCCTCGTTTACTTAAGAAAATGAAAAAGTACATTCCTGATACACGGGTGTATTATAAAGTATTGGATGATGAGGTTATGATTTCTGACAAGGACAAAAGAGAGGCAATCAAGGAGAAGATTGTTTATTTGAGACGGGATTGTGAAAGGGATTACAGAGATGATATGTGGTATTATCAACGGCATGGACAGATAGATAAGGTGAGGGAAATAGCACGCGAATGGTTTGACAGCGGATATATTCACGAAGTATCCTGACTTATTATTATAATGAATTTGTAGGGCTGAAAAGGAATGCTATTCTTGCGGGAACCGGTCCCGAATGGGCCTACAGCGTATTGCTTCAGTATGGAGCAGGGTTGTTCAAGGATGTGGAAGTAGTAGATTTAAGTGAGTTGATGAATCCGGAGGAAGAGAGCGACTTTTGGAAGACAAAAGGAATAGATGTAAATACCCTTCCCGACCGGGGAAAGGTAAAATGTCCCGGTGCATGGTATTTTGCGGAGAAAGAGCAGCGTCCTGTATATATTTCTCAATATTCTGCAAGTAGACAAGACGTAGTGGAAATGAAAGACTTCCTCTACTCTGAAGGATTGGTATTCAGATATTCCTTAAAACCATATGATAATATGGCTATTTTAAGAAGAAATTATGAACAGGTTTATTTGCTTGATTATTTACAGTCCCCTATTATTACGGATATTTCACGTGGTGAAGATTCCTATGTTCTTTCTTTTCTTCCCCTTTTACAATTCTATCGTACAAGTGGAGACAAGAATCAATATTTGAGGCTGAAGAAGTTGTTATTAGATATTGTGGATCGTATGGATGATGGGTGTTTTGTAAATAAGTCTTGGGTAGATGCAAAGACTGCCGAACATTTGAAGTTGTTTAATAGAATTTTTGATCATGTAAGAGATATGGAAAAAAAGGACTAACTTCTGTTATAGTTCGTTCATTTAAGGAAGAGCACCGGAAAGAATATCAACAATTAATAGAAATGGTAGAGCCATGATGCTATTCACTTCTTTCAGCCACGACGAAACAGACGAACAGCTAATGGAACGCTTTGCATTCAGGAACAGTGAGAAAGCATTCGAAGAGCTTTACTGCCGTTATGCTCCCCGGTTTAAAGGTTTCTTTATGCGGATGCTGTCGGCAGACGGAGCGTTGGCGGATGATTTTCTGCAAGAGTTGTTTCTTCGTGTTTATGAGGCAAGAGGTAGTTATCAGCATGGAAAACAGTTCTCTACATGGGCGTTGCGATGGCGTATAATCTTTGCAAAATGAGTACCGCCATCGTGATATAGTAGACGAGTATCGTTTACAACAGTCATATACCAATGAAGAAGATAGCTATTCCTCGCTTGAGTTTGAGGTGGCACATGATCGTCAGGTTTTCGACCGGCAGTTGAAGAAAGTACTTGCAGGGTTGACAGATGAACAACGGGCAGCATATACGCTGCGTTATGAAGAAGAGCTTCCGGTACAGGAGATTGCGCAAATCCTGTGTTGTCCGGAAGGTACGGTAAAGTCTCGCTTATATTATACTTTGAAAGTATTGCAGCGTTCTTTATCAGATTATAACCCCCAAAAATAGATGAATATGAAAAGTGATGATTTAGAAAGACTGGAAGAGTCTCAGGAAATGCAACAGTTGATTCATGCTGCTAAAGAGCAATATGAGCAGGAAAAATCAGTTCACCCTCCTGTTGCTTATGCTGCTTTTGCACAGAATCTCAGAGAGAGACAGAAGGACGGAAAGATGAAAGCGAAGCAGGAACCGCCCGAAAGGGAAACTTTTGAAGTGAAAGGTGGAAAGCGCTCAGGAATTTCTCCCTGGTGCTGGTGGCCGCGTGTTTGTTGGGTGGGATAATAGGCTATGGGATTTCGACCACTTCAGACAGGCAGGAAGCTGGTTTGGAGAGACTTGCTGTAGCAGATACGGTGATTGTCGTACGCGAGCGGTGGATACTGTCTATCGGGAGGTGGAAGTTCCGTCTCAGCCTTTGGTAGCTTCACGGTCAACGGTAAAGTCCAAAAGTACGGGACTTACGAAGGAACATGTTAAGCAGAGTAGGAAAGCTGTGCAGAAAGCGGAACCTGCTTTTATCTCTATTGAGTTCTTGCAACAGCAACAAAATCTGCCGGACCCGAATAGTGAGTGTTATGCTGCAAACGGGATGACTGTTGCAGAAGGTAATTATCCGTTCCATTTATTGGCGACAGTTCCATGTAAGTAGCACTTTGTTGTTGCGGATGCCAGCTTACGTATTTGTTTTTACCTGTAACGAATCAATGACTTGGTAGTCTTGCTCAATGACAAAGTTTATAGGAACAGACATACGGACTGCTACAGGACGCCCCAGTTGCATACCTGATTTCCATCGTGGCATGGATTCGATGATGCGTAATGCTTCTTTATCCAAGCTGGCAGATACGCTTTTGGTAACTTTTGCATCGCTGACATATCCGTTTACGTCGATGGTGAACTCTACGGTGACTTGTCCCTCTTCTCCTGCCTGAAAAGCTTCTTCCGGGTATTGTATGTTTTTCTTGATAAATTCATCGAACCCGCTTAATCCTCCCGGGAAGTCGGGACCGTTGATTATAAAATTAATCATCGTTTGCTCAGGCATATCTTCGGCTTAACCTTGATGATTTGCTTTTTCTGAATAAATATATTATTAATTTGAAAAGTATCCGGCTTCATTCGCACAAGAAGTTCCGATGGAAAATCTTTATCCAATTGTATCAGCACATCTTTCATACCTATATGTGAGAAACGGAGTGTCTCTTTATGTTTGGCCTCTACAGAAAAGTCTCCATTCATGTCCGAGGAAGTATATCTGCGGTTCCCGGAATATAGATGCTTACAGCACGCACAGGCTCTCCCTGCAAATTGGTCACCTTGCCCTTGAACTGTTGCAGTTCCCTTTTTTGCGAAAAAACATCGTTTGTATTTGCAACGCAAATACAAACGATGAATGATAGTATGAACGACAGACGTTTCATGCCTTATCTGGCATACTCCGCCCAATTCGTATTCTTCATATCCCCGCTCTTGGCCAGTTCGGCGTGCATACCGAGTGCGGCCTGGATAGCGTGTGGAGTCTGCGCCCTGCCACCGGCCAGTTTGAGATAATCCCAGAGAAGCTGTTTATAGTCGGGATGTGCACAGTTTTCGATGATGGCTTGTGCACGTTCCTTCGGGCTCTTGCCACGCAGGTCGGCTACACCTTGCTCGGTGATAATGATATTCACGGAGTGTTCGCTGTGGTCGAGGTGAGAAACCATCGGGACGATAGCACTGATCTTACCTTCTTTGGCAACAGACGGACAAGTGAAGATAGAGATATAAGCATTGCGGGTGAAGTCTCCCGAGCCACCGATACCGTTCATCATCTTCGTTCCACCGATATGAGTAGAGTTTACGTTACCGTACAAGTCCACTTCGATAGCTGTATTGATAGAGATAATACCCAGTCGGCGAACCACTTCCGGATTGTTTGAGATTTCCGACGGGCGGAGAACCAGCTTGTCGCGGAAGAAATCCATATCGTTGTAAATACCTTCCAGACAGTCGTTGGTAACAGTCAGTGAGCAGGCGCTACCGAATTTGATGCGTCCTTCACGGATCAATCCGATGACGGAGTTCTGGATAACCTCTGTGTACATTTCGAATGCGGGAATCGTCTTGTCACGTCCCAGTGCACCGAGCACAGCGTTAGCGATATTTCCTACGCCCGACTGCAGCGGAAGGAAAGTAGACGGAATGATGCCACGCTTCATGTCGGCAGCGAGGAAGTCGGCAACGTTCTGACCGATTTTGTCAGTCAACGGATCGGCATCGGCAAATGAGCGTGCTTCGTCCGGCCAGTTGGTTTCTACTACGCCTACGATCTTTTTCGGGTCTACCTGAATATAAGGCAATCCGATGCGGTCACTCGGCTTGTAGATGGGGATTTCGCGGCGGTAAGGCGGGTCGAGCGGTTCGTACACGTCGTGCAGACCCATGCAGGATTTGCTGTGTGCGGCGTTCAACTCAACGATGATCTGGTCCGCCAGGCGGCAGATAGTCGGAGAAATACCACCGGCAGCAGTCAGATAAATCTTTCCGTCCGGAGTCACTTCGCAGGCTTCGATGATGGCTACGTTCACTTTGCCCATGAAGCCATAGCGCACTTCCTGTGCCATTTGCGACAGATGGATGTCGTTGTAGGCAATTTCACCGTTATTCACGGCTTTGCGGAAGTCGGAGTTGGTGGTATAAGGGGCGCGGTAGCGGATGGCCTTTGCGCGAGACATAACGCCGTCACAAGATTCTCCGGTAGAAGCACCTGTAAAAATTCCTACTTGAAATGGATTACCTTTGGCATGTTCCGCTTCTGCAATTTTGCAAGTTCAGCTGTAACAGCCTTTGCAGTTCCGGCGGGAGTAAATCCGC